>JABLTM010057012.1_pt1 | contig 18498 bp, 20 predicted proteins | sample 7160121 | NCBI WGS metagenome assembly JABLTM01 (sample SAMN14651224, study PRJNA627086) | human gut metagenome | isolation source: feces | host: Homo sapiens
AATAAACTTGTTTATACGTAGGCGTAATTGCTTATCGATTCTTTACTTCTTTATTCCTTATCGGAGCGCTCATTTATTCCGGCACAAAGCAAAGTCAGGGCACCAAAGGTCCAAAATAACAATCCCATCTGAGTATTGAAATAAACATGGTCAGTCAATCCGCCAATAATAATGCCTACTGTTGCCAGCACATAACCGCGTCCCATAGCCTTCAGCCACAAGCTGCGTCCATGATATGCCAGCTTCCAGCCTGCAGGCAGAAAAATGCCGAACCAGATAACAAGAAAGGCCAGCAAACCATGCGCTCCAAGCTCCGCCCAGATATTCAAGAAGATATTGTGACAGTGGTACATGATAACGTTCTTGTCCGCCAGATAGAAATTATACGTCGGATATACAAAACGATAGCCATACCAGCCTACACCAAACGGGAATTCCTCAATAATCCACTTGGTGCTCTTCAAATAAGCCATGCGCAAAGCAATAGAGGTGTCACCACCATAGCCGCCGCGAATAGATTCCAGACGCTGCAGCACTGCCTGCCCGCCAAGCGCCAGAGCCGCCGCACCGCCGCCAAGGACAGGAATAAAAGCCTTACGGCAGAACAGCACGCAGAACGCCAGCAGCATCACAGCGCAGGCTACCCAGTTACCGCGTGAATATGTATAAAGCAAGCAGACTGCTGCCAAAAGTCCCGTAACAAGAAACGCCAGACACCATTTTTTATACGCCTTCGTCTGATTGAAAAAGGCTGTACTGTAAGCAACAACTAGCACAAGATAGCCTGCCAGGATATTGGGGTTAACCAGCGTAGAGAAAACGCGCACCTTCAAATCAGGGAACTGCGCCGGGTCCACCCAGATGCCCTCAGCCGTAACGCCGAAAATCTTCTGCGCAATACCGATGGCACTCACCAGCAGCGATACACCTAAAAAAGCACCGATGAGCTGCAACGGACGCGGCAAAGTGCCGAAGCGCTGCCACACAAGCGCAATTTTTTGCTTAGTGTCAGCATTTTTCCAGACCTCGCTTTTCGTCAGCTGCTCAGCCTCGCAGGCAGTCAAAGTTGCCCTGTCCTGCTCACTGCTGCGGCCGTAACGCAGCAGCACAAAAAACAGCGCCGCATACTGACCTACAACATACACCAGATTCCAGAAGGACAAAAATCTGTCCAAGGAAAAATATACCGAAACAACCGCAATCAGCAAAAGAAGATAAAACACTCCCTGCTGCCACGGCTTCAGCACATTCTCCTGCTGCGGGCGTCCCTTAACATGCGACACAATCACAGCACCGATAAAGGTCATCGCCACACAGAAGGAGGTGAACTCCTGCTCCAGAGGAATAACAGCCACAGTAAACAGCAGCATATACCATATTTTATTTTCGAGATAATTTGCCAGTTTTGTCATGATATTATTGTTTTACTTCAGTTCATCGCACGCTTATCCGCCAGCAGCATCTTCTTAAACTCGCCCACCAGATACAGGCTGCCGCAAACGCACACAACACCGTCAGTGCCTGCTCCGCGGATAGCAGCATCATACGCCGTAGCAAGATCAGCCTCCGCCACAGCATTGCTGCCCACCAGCTTCGCCAAATCCGCAGCCTCCGCAGCACGCGCACCCTCATCGGCACGCACGGTGTAAACAACATCATCCTGCTTAATCAGCGTTTTGATAACACCGCTCATATCTTTGTCACCCATCATGCCAAAGACAAACTGCACCTGCTTGCCGGGATAGTATTTATCCAAAGCATTACGCAGAGCCTTGGCACCGTCAGGATTGTGCGCACCGTCCAGAATAATATCCGGATTCTTGTGAATGCGCTCCAAGCGTCCCGGCCAAACGGTGTTAGCCACGCCCACATGCAGCGCCAGCTCGTTAATGCGGTCATCCTGCTTGCTCACCAGCTTGGCAGCAACAATCGCTACGCTGGTATTCTTAATCTGATGCTCGCCCGGCAGCTTGATTTCATAATCGGAATGATAAAAATCACCTGCATGCAGAGTAAAGGTCTGGCCCTCCATCGAGCTTGTTACCTCCGTGCCATGAAAGGCCTTGCCGTAAAGATAAACCGGCGCTTCCTTAAACATAGCCAGGCTTACAATAGGACCAAGCGCTTCATTGCCCTCGGCTGCAGTAACCAGAGGCACCTTTTCCTTGATAATACCGGCCTTTTGCATAGCAATGCGCTCCAGCGTTTTGCCACAGCGGTCGATATGGTCTAGCGCAACATTGGTAATAACGCTGACCACCGGTGTGATCACGTTAGTGGAATCCCACAGGCCGCCCATGCCTACCTCAATAACAGCGTAATCCACCTTCTGCAGGTAAAAATACAAAAACGCTGTAGCTGTCAAAATCTCAAACTGCGTCGGCTGCTCGCAGACGCCCTTTTTGACAACACTGTCGGCAGCAGCCTTTACCGCAGTAATCGCCGTGGCAAAATCCTCGTCGCTGATATCCTTGCCGTTGAGGTTGATGCGTTCGTTGTACTTAACCAGATGTGGGGACGTGAACTTGCCCACCTTCAGGTTTGCTGCCAGCAGAATATTCGTAATCATGCTGGTAACAGAGCCTTTACCATTAGTGCCGGTTACATGCACTGTTTTAATCTTTTGCTCCGGGTTTCCCAACTCCCGCAAAAGTCCTTCAATACGCTCCATACCGAGCTTAATGCCAAATTTGCCCAGGCTGTCTAAATATGCCAGGCTTTCTGTATAATTCATTGTGCTTACGCCTCCATTAATAATTAGCTAACAGTTTATTATAACATAGTTTTGCGCACTGCGTCTTGCGAAAAGCATAAAAATAGCCGCTGCGTCACAAGAACGAGCGACTATTTTGCTAAGTGGATATCACCATATTTTATATGCTTATAGCAGTCCTACTGCTGCAAAGGGTCGTCCCCATATTCGTTCGGCCCCTCAGTTCCCTTGAAGAACAAAAGATAAAGGCAGAAGAAAAGATTAACCAGCGGCACAATCAAAAGCAGCATCCACCAGCCACATTTATCCAAATCATGCAAGCGGCGCACGCCCATCATAATATTAGCTGCCAGCTGGAATATGCCGAGCACAAAGGCAATAATCGAAAAGAGAAGATCAAGAGCACCGAAAGTTTCGGCTGCAAAGGTCAAAATCCCCTGCACTACAAAAAGCACAATTGACAGGAAAAAGCTTCTGTAAATATATGACTTGCGGTTCAAGCGTCCCTCAGACGTAAAGAACAGCTCCTTGAAAACAGCTTCCTTATCCGCACTGCTGTCCTTAAACAGCAGGTCCAGGCCCTCGCCAAGATTCAAAAACTTCTTACCTGCTCTCGGTGGTGTATTATAAGCGGCAGAACCGTTATCATCCTTGCTGCCAAAACGTTCATCCGCAAACTTTTGCTGATTATCGGCAGTAAAATTATTATAGAAATTTGCCTGACTATCGGTATTATGATTTACCTGCGCAGCATCAGCCTTAGCTCCCGACTCAAAATTATCGTGGCTGTCACTGATGCTTTTTTTATAGCTTGTATCGGCACCGGAAGCAGCACCGGCAGCCGCGGCAATTCCGCCTGCTCCCTCCTGCGGCTTTTGCTCCTGCTCCAGCTTTTGTCCGCAATTCTCGCAAAATTTGGCACCGGGTTTAATTTCACTTCCGCAATTAGTACAGAATTTAGCCATTTTCATCGCCCCCTTTTTCTTTTATTGTAACCCAAGAAGCACTGCAATTCAAGAGAGTAAACAGCGTACAGCGCCAAACCTTCACAGCTTGTTCGTTGTACACTTTCCTTTATATATGTTAAAATATTTTTATGGTGCTTCCATAACGGTAGGCGGTTGCCCTCTGACGTGATAAATTCAGTTTCACTGAAAATCCCGCAAGAGGGAGGTGTTACTGATGGATATACTCGAAGTTATTGCTTTGCTGAGCTTATGCATTGCTTGCATTAAATTAGGTATGGAAATCAACAAAAACACAAAAAAAATAACCGCCCAGCCTCGCAAACTGACGGTTATTTTTCATAACTAAAAGTTTTTAAGGGCAACCGTCTATCGGAAGCACCATTTCTATATTTATAATAGCACAAACACAAGCTTTTAGCAAGTTTAGGCAGGCCTACCTGCCAAAGCTGCGCAAATACTCCTTCAACAAAAAGGTGCAGAAATAAGGAAACGTATAGACATTATTATTGCAGCCTATATTACCACCTACAACCTTAATCCCGAATCTTATATCAGGATACTTATCGCTATTAATCAAAGTATTCAAGGAGCGGGCCATGTTATTAGTCGCTTTAACCTCAACCGGCACAAGATTGTCAGCAGTACGCATAAAGAAGTCTTCTTCCAGCGTAGAATCATCCTTTTTATAATAATACAAACCACAGCCGGCTTTTTTCAACGCCTCTGCTGCAATATTTTCGTACAACGCCCCCTTATAGACACCTAAATTTTTATAGGCACGCAAATCCTCCTGCGCCTCATCGTCAAGCATGGCCACCAACAGACCGGTATCAGCCATATACAGCTTATATTTCGTCTCATCATAATTGCCCTTAAGTGGCAGCTCAGGAAAAGACAGACAGTAGCAAGCATTAATAATCCCTGCATCACACAGCCATTCTATGCAGCCACGATAATCCTTAAAACGTGCACCTTTAGCTACCTTCGTTATCTGAAACTTTTTATTGTCCTTCGCTAACTGTACAGGTATATGCTTGAATACATTCAGGATACGCGTCTGGTCCATGCCATCGGCATACTTACGTATATCCTCTTCATAATCCGCCAACAGCTGCCTTTGCGTTTCCAACGAACCTGCAAAAGTTCCCTTCTCTATGTATTCGCGCACCACAGCAGGCATGCCTCCTAAAATGCAGTACTCGGTAAATAATTGCATGAACACCTGCATTTCAACCTCACTAAAAGGCTTAAGCGTGCGCATATGCTCTAAAAAGCTGTCGCGCACAGATTTTTGATGTCCCTTGGCCCATAAAAATTCCTCAAAATCCAGGGAATACATTTCGTAATCTGTTTTATAGCCTACACTGTTGCTTTCAATCCTTTTGTAATTGATACCAAGCATGGAACCACTGCAGATAACATCAAAACGTCCATCAAGCTTAAAAAATTTTAACGCTGTAGCAATTTCAGGAAAATCCTGTAATTCATCAAAGAAGATTATTGTTTTCTGCGGCTCGAATATTTTACTTGTATCCAGCAAGGAAATATTTTTTATAATCGCATCTGTATTATAGCCATCAGCAGTAATCATCTTGTACTTTGGTTCTTCAACAAAATTTATGTAAATAACATGCTCGTAATTTGCTTCAGCAAAACGTTTGACAGATTCAGTTTTGCCTACCTGGCGAGGACCTTTAACAATCAGCGGCTTATGCTCTTTTTCCTGCTTCCACTGCATCAGATAGGTATCTATTTTTCGCTCCAGATAAGTCATGCCTTCACTCTCCTTTTGTGCTCTTTTTTCTATTATACAACGTACGCAATACTCCTTCAACAAAAAAATGAGCCTATTTTTAGGGTTTCATTACAATTTCATGAGGATATTTTGGGGTACTGACAACAATTTCATGAGCCTATTTTGAAGTGTCGACTACAATTTCATGAGGATATTTTAAAATTCTCCAACTCAATCCCGTACACATGCAAAAAACCGTACAGTCCCAAAGCCTTGTGTGGCAAGGGGTTGTACGGTTTCATCTTTCAGAACAGCTCCGGATACATACCATGAGCAAATTTTTTAATACCTTCGCCTGTTTTGATAGCACTGTTATACGTATAATTCAAGGATATACCATATACCTTGCCTTCACGAACAACCTTAAGTGATTGCAGGCCAGCATGCTGACGGAAAAAATCCGCTGCCTCCTCAGGATTACCGCCACTCTTCACAACAAAAAGCACGTCAGGATTCTCTTCGATAATAGTTTCCAAGCCTATCGTTCCCGAAGAAAAGCTGGGGACATCAGCGCCTAATTTAACGCAAATATCGCCTGCCAGCTTGGTCGAATCATAGGCAACAATGTTCTTGCCCAGCATTTCGATAATCATTACCTTAGGCTTTGGCATATTCTGCGTTTTTTCTCTGACCACAGCAATATCCTGCTGCATATCGGCAACAATTTTCTTTGCTTCGTTTTCCTTGTCAAAAATTGTGCCCAAGCCCAAAATAAAATCGCATTCCTGCTCCAAGGTCTCCTTTTTATTATGCGAGGTAGGAGAATTGGCATTGGTGGAGACATAGGTATGAATACCACGCTTATTCCAAAAATCCGTGCTTTTGAGCGCCTTATCTGCATAAAGCACCTGGCCGGAAATAATCAAATCAGGCTGCATGGATAAAACGTTCTCCATATTCAGGACAACGTTGCGCTGAAACTTGATTTTGTTATATCCTGCAGCATACTGTGGTTCAGGTGTATAAAAGGGGTTGCCATAACGCACCGGACAGATAACATTCTGCTCCACGCCTAAGGCTACCAAGGTTTCATTAATCTGCTCACCGACAGCAATGACTCTTTGCGGCACCTTATCATAATAAGAGATATTTTCACCCAAGGCATTATAATTCTGCACTCTGACATTTTTTACAGCTCTTACGCCATAGGCAGATTGAGCGTGCCCAACTGGACGGTTAGCGTTAAACGCCTGCGTCTGCGTAAAATATATGAACGCACAAACACACAATACTATAGCAATGGAAGCCAAGATAAATCGTTTATTCATAAGTAAACTTCCTTGGATGCCTGGTAGCACCGCTATGTATTCCCCGAACGATTTCTATACCATGATTACGAAAAATATCAACCAGCCTCAAAGCTTCCGGACAATATTCGTTATCATCTGTACGCGTCTTGCAGCAAATACCAACATGAATGACATCAGGCTTGATACTTAAAATTCTTTCAATCTTTTCCTCTAACCCGCTGCTATCTCCCAAGGTAAGCTTACGGCATCCATTGCAGGCCATAAACGCCACCAGTTGGATTTCTTCGTCACCATAACGCGCAAACTGCGCGATACGACTATTAAATACCTGAAAGCATGCCGCTCCGGTACAATTTTCTTCTGAGCGCAGGCAGCGTAGTATAACAATTTTCTTCAATTTATTCCCTCCAATGCTTCGGCAAATAAATAATATTCATGCTTCCTGACTCTGCATCATAAGTAACTTTACTGTACACACTATACATATCATAAATGAATTCTTCTGTCAATAATTCCTGCGGTGTTCCCATGCCGACCACGAGTCCGTTCTTGATAGCTATCAGCCTGTCGCAATACATAGCAGCGATATTCAAATCATGAATGGCTGCTACTACGGTAGCATTTAAGCTTTTTACGATATCCATTATTTCCAGAAGGGGTTTTTAACAATGGCCTGCATAATGACACCGCTGCTTGCCAATCCTGCGCCGACTGCTGCAGCCAAAACGATTCTCGGCAGGCGCAGCTGCCAGACAATATCATGTACAGAGCCTTTGAGCGCACCATCAAGTGAAGTGCCGCTCTGCAGTTGGCTGATGACCGCCACATAAATCTGCTCCATGGGTATTTTCACCGTACCGACAGCAAGTGCCAAAAACATAACCGCTATTAATACCAGCAGCAAAAAAAACACTTACGTATATGCCTTCTATTTCTTTAAAAAAGTTAAGCATCTTAAAATTCCTTAATATTGTAGAATGTTATAAAAAGATACCAAAGTACGCCCATTAAAAAAATTAATGAGCGTACCAGGTAATTTTTTTGGTGATGTATGAGATGTTTGAGTATATGAACTAAATTTAATTAGATATCAAATTCAGCGGAGAGCATAAAGGTTCTAGGACCACCGAAATGCAGCGTATTGCCGCTAGGTGCCCAATACTTTTTATCAGTAACATTGTAGCACATTGCTCTTAAGGTTACCGGTGTGCTGTTAAGAGAAGTTTTATAATTTACGCCTGCATCCAGGGTGAAGTAGCTGGGAACACCGTATTGTTCGTTACGAACAAAGGAAGAACCAACATAGTTACCGCGCATTAATACGGAGAAATCATCGTTAGCCTTATATTCTACGCCTAAATTTGCGCTCCATTCGGGCGTTTGCCGTTAGTAGCTGCGCTGGTAGTTTTTTGTTTAGCATTCAAGTGCATAAAGCCGCCTATCAAGTTCCATTTTTCTGCCAGAGTACCGGTTGCAGTGTATTCAAAGCCCTTGTGTCTAGCTTCGCCGTCAGCAAGCAGGAAAGGTTTGGTGAAGCCGGGTTTGGTAACATCTACAGCATTAGCCTTCTTGATATCAAAATAGCTTACCTTATGGAAGAAATCGCCGGTTTTGAACTTCACACCGATTTCGTTTTGCTTGGTTTTGTACGGATCTAAAGTTGTACCATGGTTCTGATACTTGGAGCCGACAATACCGCCTTCAACGAACTCTTCTGTATGATTTGCATAAACAGCTACACGCGGGTTAAATGTGTAGTTGATGCCAAAGCTCGGAGATACATCATAATAATCGCCGGTTTGTTTATTGTGAGAACCATCAGGTCTATAGGAATCCTTAGCGATGGACTTACCGTTCAGGCCAACCAGAATATTCAGTTTCTCATTACCAGTGGTAATAGAATCCATCACAGACCAACCGCTGATGCGTGCATGAGTTCCGTAGTAAGCATCGGATTGAGCAAAGGTCGGTGGAGCAAAGCTTCCTGTATTAGGATGATAAATATTACCGGTCCAGCCGGACTCTTCTTTATAGTCTTTAGCACCACCGTAATAGTGCCACATTCTGTCAACACCTGCTACCCATTCGTGCTTCAGATCACCTGTTTTAAAATCACCCTTCAAACCGATTTGGGCATAATCACGTTTCTCCAGCAGAGAGTAGTTATCGGATACTGCCGAATAATCACCGGCTTCATTTAATAATGTTTTGTCGAAGCCAACATAATAATACCAATCCTGTTTAAAATGACCAGCGTTCAGGAAAGCCTTCAAATGGTCATTAATCTTCTGTTCATGATTTAAGGTCATAACGAGGTTCGTATTTTTATCACGACGCCAGGTAGGATTTGTATTGATTTTTCCGTCAGGAGCGCTCGGTAAAGCATTGCCAACAAACTTACTGCTAACAGTTAAACCATAAGGTCTGCCGGAGCTGTCAGTATCGGTATAGCCAAACATAAAGTTAGTCTTGCTGTTTTCCGTTTCCTGATCCAGGTTGATATAAATATTTTTCTGCTTCAGGTTCCAGTTTTCAATGGAACGCTCGCCATTAGTATTGCTGGCATTAATACGCACGCCATAACGTTTATCCTCGCCTAAGCGTGTACCAAAATCGATATATTCCTCATGCGCACCTTTAGAATGATATTTAATGCCAACCTTACGTGTATCTTCATCCATTAAAGCCTTTTTACTGTTAATGCTGATAGTACCGCCGGAACGGTTAGCCATACCGGAACCGTTAATACCGGTTGCAGGTCCTTCGATAACATCAACAGATTCAATGTAATTACTGGATTGACGAGTCATAGCCTGCATACCGGGAATGCCATTGATAACAAAGCCACGACCATCATCAGCAAAGCCTCTGATAGAAACGCAGTCTACCGCTGCATCATAGGTTTTTACAACAGAAGGAACAAGGCTCAGAGTCTTGCTCAAGCCTTCGGTAGAGGACAAGAAAGAACCAACAGCCTTTTCAGAAATGGTAGTTGTGCTGATAGGGCTCTTCATTGCATCCTGCTCACCTAAAATACCTACATTAGATGTTGCACGGACAAATTCACCGGCAATGTAACGTTGACCATGTACAACAATCTCGGCAAGATTGAATGACATTAAATCATCATCGTTTTTTTCTGCAGCAAAGGCATTACCGACAAAGCCTACACTTGTCAATGCCGTGCAGATGGCCGCAGCCAAAGCAACCTGTCTTTTCTTCATGAATAAACTCACTCCCACATAAAAATTTATATTTTACATAAGGTGTCCATGTTTCCCTTACGCAATATATCAGCTTAACAGCTCTCATACACAACAAAAACTCATTGCTCTTGGCATTCATTGCAAACACACTATGCGTGTGATATAATTAATTTATTAAGTGACTTTTTTGACATATTAGTACCAAGTACTGTTACATTATATCTTGATGCTACGTATTTAGCAAATACAGATATTCTATACGCATATTGATGATTTTAATATACACTACAGGAGGCCGGCTATGCTTTTGCGTCAAATGAAATATTTTCTGGCAGCAGTATATTGCAAAAGCTTCAATGAAGCAGCAAAGCAATGCTTTATCTCACAGCCTTCCTTCTCTCTACAGATAAAACAGCTTGAAAAAGAACTTGGTGTAAAGCTTATTAACCGCAATAATTGTAATTTCAGTCTTACACCGGCAAGCGAAAAATTTTACGAGCCTTGTAAACGTATAGTCGGAGACGTACAAAACTTAATGCAAAATATGCAGCATTTTGCGGAAACGAATCAGGTGCCAAGCTATATTATCGGCTGTAAAACCGGTTATAATATATGCTGCCTGCTCAACGTTATCAATATGCTCAATAAGAACAGTGAAACATATCATCTGGAGTTATTGTACGGTGACCACGAACAGCTCCTGACAATGCTTGCAAACAACGAAATAGATATGCTTATCACAGAAAATCGTGAAGCTGATGATAACTTTCTTGTGGGAGAGCTTTTAGAAATCACAGATTTATGCATTTGCGTACCGAAACATTCTTTCCCACCTGAAATCAAAGCTCTTCACATCAGTGATTTATCAGAGCAGACATGTGTCATTATCGCCAACAGAGATTATGTTATGCAGGAGCAGGAATATTATGCAAAATGCTTAGGCTTCCATGGCAACTTTTTCACCGCCAGAGATATTCCCACTGCGCTTACCAAAGTAATTGACGACAAGGTAAAATCCTTTCTGCCGGTAACGAGTAATAATGACGCCCCATTCTATTTCAGTAATTTCACCAGAACCTTGCCATTATTAGCAGATAATGAGCCAGTAGAAATTTACTATAACATTTTTTGGCAAAAGAATAATCCCAACCGTAAGATAGCTGCTATCGCTCAGCATATAGCAAGCCTCATGCAGGACCATTAAAAAAGCTTACAACGCTCTGTCCGTCGTAAGCTTTTTTTTATTTAAACTCAATACCGTACACATGCAAAAGACCGTACATCCCCAAAGCCTTGTGTAGCAAGGGGTTGTACGGTTTTGTACGGTTTTCAGGGAGCACTGCCGACAAAACAAAAAGCGTACAACGCCAAACCTTCACAGCTTGTTCGTTGTACACTCTTCATTCTTGTGGTAAAATATTCTTATGGTGCTTCCATAACGGTAGGCGGTTAACCCTCTGACGTGATAAATTCAGTTTCACTGAAAATCCCACAAGAGGGAGGTGTTACTGATGGATATACTCGAAGTTATTGCTTTACTGAGCTTATGCATAGCCTGCATTAAACTAGGTATGGAAATCAACAAAAACGCAAAAAAATAACCGCCCCAATCCTGGCAGATTAGCGGTTATTTTTTAACAACAATCCCAAAGGGTTAACCGTCTATCGGCGGCACCTTTTCTATAATTATAATAACACAGATAAGCGCTTTTGACAAGCTAACCTAGCTTATTTCACAAATTCCGCACGGCTTTCGCCGTGCTTTTTTATTGTTCGCTTACCGCTTTTTACCAAAGTCTTTAATTTCTCTCCGGATGATAACCGGTCAATACCGATGTTTTCAGCCCTAAACCATACTTGCGCAGCGGTTCAATGTTGCTTGCCACAGCACGCTTATAGGTTTCATTTCTCGCACTGTCACTGGCCATATCCAGCCAGCCCGCTTCAACATTATGGCCATAACGCTCCAGAGCAGTTATGCGGTGCTGAATTTCATCACCCAGCTCCTCATAACGGCACATATCAGGCTCTACCCAGCCAATGCCAGTCTCCTTGGCATGAGTACGCCATTTATCCATATTTTCATATTCCGCTACGAGGCGCGCGTTCGTCATCACATAAATGTTGGTACGGTTATCAAACCAATCCGGGCGCTCCTCAAACGCATCAGGAGGCAGTGGGTCCAGCTCGCCATAAAAAGCAGTCGGCACGGAACCATCAACCTTAGTTCTGGTAATTTTAACGCCCTGCTTTGCCGCAGCTGCATCTGCACGCTCTTCTTTAGTCATGCCTTGTTCGCTCTTCTTTTTAGCAGCACTGCTATCCGTCTTTTTGCTACCGGAATGCATTGCACTGTCCACAGCCTTATTGGCAATCTTGTTGGCAATATTACCCAAGTTAAAACCAGCCTCTGCCTGCAGCGTAAAGCTCAGCAGCATTGCTACACTCGCACCTAAAGCTAATACCTTTTTCATGTCCACGCCTCCCTATATTTATTAACTTTATTATAACACACCCTTTCTGCAAAAAAAGAGAGCTACCGCAAATTTTACGGTAGCTCTCCCAAACTGTCTAAAATGTAACAAAAATCACTTCAGTCAGTCTTATAAGGTCTTCAGGTATTCCAGACGCTCGTTAATCGCAGCCTTCTTACCATTCAGCTCTTCAGCCTTAGCCTTTTCCTTTTCGATAACAGCCTCAGGTGCTTTAGCCAGGAAGCCGGCGTTGCCCAGCTTGCCTTCAACACGGCTCAGCTCCTTGTCGATAGCAGCCAGCTCTTTGTTCAGGCGGGCATTTTCCTTCTCGACATCAATCAGGCCTGCCAGCGGCAGATAAACCTCAATGCCTGCTACAACTGCAGCCATAGCATTTTCCGGTTTAGCAGCATTGTCAGCCAGCACAGTCAGCTCGCTGATAGCGCCCATCAGATGGATGTAGTCGGCGTTAGCCTCAATGCCGTCCTTCAGGTCGGCAGCAGCCAGCATGGTTGCCGGAACCTTCTTTCCGGGCGGTACGTTAACCTCTGCACGCATGTTACGGATAGCCTTGATGCTTTCCATAATAGCGCCCATCAGACGTTCAGCCTCGTCGTCCATCAGAGCCTCGTCAGCCTCAGGCCACTTGGAAATCATAATGCTTTCTGCTTCATGCGGCAGGCATTGGTAAATTTCCTCGGTGATGAACGGCATGTACGGATGCAGCAGCTGCATAGCGCTGGTCAGTACGGTTGCCAGAACATGCTGTGCGGTTGCACGCTCTTCAGCGTTTTCTTTATTATACAGACGCGGTTTAGCCAGCTCGATATACCAGTCGCAGACCTCGCCCCAGATGAAGTCGTAAATCATGCGGCCAGCTTCGCCCAGCTCGAACTTCTCCAGCATTTCGGTAACGCTCTTAGCGGTGTGCTGCAGACGGGACAGAATCCATTTATCAGCCAAGGTATACGGAGCCAGCTTAGCGTTGGCATCGTAGCCTTCCATGTTCATCAGAGCGAAACGGGAAGCGTTCCAGATTTTGTTGGCAAAATTACGGGTTGCCTCTACACGCTCCCAGTAGAAGCGCATATCGTTGCCCGGGGTGTTGCCAGTAATCAGCATGAAGCGCAATGTATCGGCGCCGTATTGGTCAATAACCTCCAGCGGGTCGATGCCGTTGCCCAGAGATTTGGACATCTTGCGGCCCTGGCTGTCGCGTACCAGACCATGGATGAATACCTTGTCGAACGGAATCTCATGCATGAATTCCATACCCATAATCAGCATACGTGCAACCCAGAAGAAGATGATATCGTAACCGGTTACAAGTACGCTTGTCGGATAGAATTGCTTCAGCAGCGGAGTTTTATCCGGCCAGCCCATAGTAGAGAACGGCCACAGAGCGGAGCTGAACCAGGTGTCCAGTGCGTCCTCATCCTGATGGATATGTGCGCTGCCGCATTTCGGGCAGACAGTCAAATCGGTGCGGCTGGCGCTCATTTCGCCGCAGTCATCGCAGTACCATACAGGAATGCGGTGACCCCACCAAATCTGACGGGAGATACACCAGTCGCGGATGTTATCCATCCAGCCGGTATAGGTTTTGGTGAAGCGTTCCGGTACGAATTGAGTACGGCCGTCTTCAACGCAGTCCACAGCAGCCTTAACCAAAGGCTCCATCTTAACGAACCATTGGGTGGAAACCTGGGATTCAACAGCATGGCCGCAGCGTTGGCAGTGGCCTACAGCATGGGAATGCTCTTCAACCTTAACCAGATAGCCGTCAGCCTTCAGGTCAGCAACGATAGCCTTGCGGCATTCCTCACGGGTCATGCCTTCGTATTTGCCTGCTTCTTTAGTCATAATGCCGTCCATGCCGATAACAACGATGCTCGGCAGGTTATGGCGGATACCCATCTCATAGTCGTTAGGATCATGGGACGGAGTAATTTTTACAGCACCGGTACCAAACTTGGTATCAACATAGCTGTCGGCGATAATAGGAATAATTCTGTCGGTAGTCGGCAGACGCAGGGTTTTGCCAACCAGATCGCCGTAACGCGGGTCATCAGGGTTAACTGCTACTGCAGTATCGCCGGGCAGAGTTTCCGGACGGGTGGTTGCAATCATCAGGCTGCGGCCTTCTTCTTCAACTACAGGGTAGTTGATGTACCAGAGATGGCCCGGGTCGTCCTTATGCTCAACCTCGATATCGCTCAGTGCGGTGTTGCAGTTTACGCACCAGTTGGTGATACGGGTGCCTTTGTAAATCAGGCCCTTTTCAAACAGAGTGCAGAACACCTCGCGAACAGCCTTGGAGCAGCCTTCATCCATAGTAAAGCGCTTACGCTCCCAGTCGCAGGAAACGCCCAGATGCTTCAGCTGGTTGATAATGCGGTCGCCATATTGCTCCTTCCATTTCCAAACGCGTTTCAGGAACTCTTCGCGGCCCAGGTCATAACGAGTCTTGCCTTCCTCTTTTTTGATAACCTCTTCAACCTTAATCTGGGTTGCCAGACCTGCATGGTCATAGCCGGGCATCCACAGAGTGTTGTGGCCCATCATGCGGTGCCAGCGGATCAGGATATCCTGCAGGGTATTATCCAGTGCATGGCCCATATGCAGCTGACCGGTGATGTTCGGTGGGGGGATAACAATACTGAAGGCTTCCTTGCCCTCTTCTACTTCGGCATGAAAATAACGATGCTCTTCCCAGAATTTATACCATTTCTTCTCTACGGAAGCAGGATCATAAACCTTAGGGATATTATGCTCTTCACACATAAAAAAATTCCTCCTTAAAATAAACAAGCCCTGTCCTTTACGGACAGGGCGAATAATCGTGGTACCACCTATCTTCCTTATGCTTTTTGCACAAGGCACTCAATGCACGTAACGTGTGCGCACGTTTTTGCCTACTGCAATGTTCAGCAAAACAGCTCCCGAGCTACACTCACCTCACCGCCACACAGCTTGCACCAACCGCTGCTTCTCTTTAGTGGCTTTACGGAGATAAGCCTCTCGTTCCTCGCCTGTAGATATTTTGTTATACTCTATATCTTAGCAAGGAAGAGGTGGGATTGTCAAGAGGTAGAATAAAGCAATTATTCTCAATCCCATGTTTTTTCAGCAAGTATATTGGCTATTTCTTCTGTTGAAGGCAATTCATTAATTCCCAGCAATTTGTTTAAATCAAACACTTTAACAAATCGTGCTCCACCATACGAAGTCTTTTTATATTCCGTCTGGAAAAATTGCTCAACAAAAAAGTATTTATGCGGACATCTAAGCAAATTGTAACCATACTTTTTACCATCCTCTATAGCTTCAAGTATCGTCTGCTTACGTTCATCTGTTATTTCACCCTGTTCAGCACGATACAGTAATACATTATCTGCAAATTCAGTTACAATAACAGCATTCACCTTACCTATAGCTCTTACTGCCTTATCCGTATATAAACCTATATATGAATAGTTTTGCGGACTGTGTGCTAACGTATCATAATAAACATTTGCTTTTTTGTTAAATTGGAATGTAGTCCCAGCACCATACATCTTCATATAAGTACTTCTAGCCGAATCTTCTTTTTCAATTACATTTTTCGTAGCAGGAAGTTCGACATTTTCGCTTTCAATTATATCTTTATCAGCAGAAAGGTTTTTATTTTCACTTTCAATTGCATTTTCTATAACGGAAAGAGTTTCACTATTACTTACCACATTACCTGCAAGAGCTTTTTGCAGCATCTGAAGATATTTTTCATCGCTAATACTCCAACAGCTAGGGTGATACATTGAAATAACCTTGATTTGCTTATCTAATCGAATATAATTTTCTAACAGCCAACGTACTCCATCTCCACAACACACTATTAATTCAGGAGAAATTAATTCTATCTCTTGGCTGATAAATTCAGCATACCGTTTTACATATTCCTCTAAAGTTTTCCATACGCAACCAACAAACCCTCCACGCTTATTCAAATTTATAACTGCGACAGAACGCAAAGCGGTATGGTCTTTATTTATCGTCTTAAAATCATCATTAAAAATAGCATTAGCCAGCATAGAAAGACGCTTAGAGAATATCGTTTCCGGCACTTCACCATAAGCTACCCTGCGATGCCAAAACATAACAGTTTCAGCATTTTTAGCAGCTGCTTTATCATCATCATGTTCACCATACCAATAAGCTTCTTTAGCAATAAACAAAACTCTTGGCGAACTTTTAGCAAAACTTTCTTCGTTAATTATCCCATCAGGTAAAAAAGCATAAGCAGGTACATTTCCGGTAATATAGTCTGTATTAACTTCGCATTTATGTGCTAATTTCCACAGAGGCAATAATTCTTCAACACCAGAGCAAGCATTAATATGCTTCTTTTGAAATGGAAATTCAAAATTATTAGTGTTACTTGTGTCAGACATACACTTAACCTCCAAAACTTATATTATGTCAATAATTCTCATTATCGTTGTCAGTGTCCTGTTTGAAATCTTCAGTATAATTATCAAAATGATAGCCATCTTCAAAAGCAGCTAAATCCGCACGATTATTAGTAATTTAATTTGCATTATACTACACACGTTATGGCAAACACGGCACAGCTACCCCAAGCTCTTTCTCTCTAGCCATCTCCCAAATCAAAGGCATATTATTACTTTCCCCTATAATATCCATTATCACTCCATGCTGACCACAAGTCATACATTTCTACATAATGTTCTTTGATAAATCCTTGTATTTTACGTACATCCAAATCATTTAACGTACCTTGCTTCATCAGTTCTGTATCGCCGTTACCTTTTACAAAAAACTTTGCTGAACTAGCTTCAGTCAACCGTTTGTCACTAGCATGTACATGCATGCATTCAATAATACACTTACTTGTAAAATAAAGATAATATCCACAAACTTTAAAATCAAAGTACTTTGGCATAATCCTTCTCCATATACTTCACATTAGCCTGATAAAGCTTGTTGACCTTATACGCTTCGATATCATCCATATTAGTTTCTACAAGCTCATTATTATAGAAATAAGCAGCATGATCAGGCTTATGCAAATTTATAACAGTTACACCCTCGCCCCTATCAATAAAAGCATATCCTTGAACGATAACCTCAGCAGCATCTGCTAATCTTTGAACATCAGCCATAACACACCTCCACTTTTTTTATCGGCGCTAAAAATTTCTTAGCATTAAAATATAAGTTATCCAGCATGGGAAGCAAATCAATATAGTCTTCAACCACACCTAACTTTTCGTGCAAACAATCAACAACAATGTATCCATATGGAGCATCCCATTCTTTAACTTTTAAATATTTCACTAACCTATCTGATGTTTTAAAACGAAAATCATAACCACCATAAGAAAAAGTCGTAAACCCATCTTTGTTGCTCAAATAAGCTGTATCTTTGTTCTCCATATTTTCACCACCTCATAAATTGCTGATCAGCTCTACTCAAATTATATCACACGAATAACTTTTTGATAACTATTTATCACTTCAAAAAGCCGCCACGCTCACGCGCAGCGGCTCACAGCAGTTCACTTACAACACTGCCACATATACTGCTTTTCATCGGCAGCTTGTGAAGATAAGCATTTCATTCTTAGCAAAGACCATAACATCATTTCAAAGTGCAACTCAATCAAAGGATTTTCTCACAACATATGTAGTTTTGCCATCAGGAATATCAGGATTCTGCTCGAAAATAGAGCATAGTACAGACGTTAATTTATCGGTAGCAGCCTCTGACTGCATATTGATGGTGTAAACCTGATGCTGATAAACTTCCTTACCTTTGGAATTTTTAAACTTTACCTTATTGTTATGCTTGGGTCCAAGGGCATACAGATAAATAGCATGATATTTTTCATTAGGATTATTTATCTTGGAATCATTGACGAATTTACCATTGTAAGACGGGTGGAATTCAAGCGTCGATGCAAAATCATCAATGTACTTAAGCATTTCCGGCGTAATTTTAGGTGTTTTCGTCACATCCTTAATGTAATTGGGATATCTGTAATATTTTCCGTCCTGAGGTTTTACTACAACATTCTCCACCTTCTTCTCCG
>JABLTM010020490.1_pt1 | contig 18478 bp, 16 predicted proteins | sample 7160121 | NCBI WGS metagenome assembly JABLTM01 (sample SAMN14651224, study PRJNA627086) | human gut metagenome | isolation source: feces | host: Homo sapiens
AATCACAAACACGAAATTGATAATTGCCTGTATAATAATTCGACAAAATTCGACATCATTGTCTAATTATTCAACAAATTTTCTTAGCCCGCTAACTGACTTTTATAATTGGTAAGAATTAGAATCGTTTAACGTCAGGCTCTCCAGACGACAGGATGTTTCATTTGATAGTTACAAAGGTTATTACTATGATATTCATTGTCAGTCACGTTCTTCATCCGTCAACTGGCATTTTCCTTTAATTTCTCAATGTGCAATTTCAAAGAATGTGATTTTTTCCCGATTTAATAGCATAAATTTTTTAATTAAATGTACCTTTTATGTTGTTAGATCTGTAATGTATATTCAGAAGATATCGACATTAAAGATTTAGAAAAATATTTCTTGGCTTCATCCCAGGTTTTCGCCTAAAATTTTTATAACAAATCACTTTCTTCCAAAGTGGAAACAGCCCTTTTTCTCATATGGCTCACTCTCGTAGGAGACAAGCTCATATCCGATCTCTTTGATCTTATTTTTTGCCCACGGAATATCCAGTGCATCCTCACTGATTACAACAGTCTCTCCATCCTTTGCTGATGAGGAGACTTTTTTTACCTTGAAATTGTTGCGAATCAACTCGTTCATATGTGCCTCGCACATGCCACACATCATTCCGTCGATTTTTAATGTTGTCTTGATCATATTATCTACACCTGCCTTTTCTTAGCAAAATCATACCCCCTTGGGGTATGTTTATCGTATGCCCCAAGAGAGTATTTGTCAAGTGCGAACTCTATTATTGAAATATTTTATCACCTGGCACTGGTGAATTGCTCCGTCACCATATAGCTCTGCTATCAAATCTCTAGCTGATCGAAGTACAGTTCCTTGCATTCTCTCAAATAATCCATGCCCTTCTCGCCCATGAATGGAAGATGGTGGGCAATCTGTGGTTTTCCAGAGAACGGGAAACTCACACAGGTAAAATAGGTGTCCTGTGGCACGCAGCTTTCCATCACGCTATCGCCGAGCACCCACTGGCCATGAAGTGTCTGATATAAATCAAGTCGATCTTTCTCCTTTGCATAGTAGGTAACGTCTGCATTTGGAGATTCAATTGCCTTTAGGCTGTGACTGCAAATCAGAGCAGTCAGTTCAATGTCAAGCTCTCGCATTGCACTGGCTAATCCAAGTAATGTATCGTAATCAGCTTGAATAGTGGCCTGTGCCGGCTTTCTTCTCATGCTTGCCATTGGTCCACCGCCCATCGGCATCAAATCAGCCTGTTTTTCTTCGATGCGAGCAAGCAATTCTTCGTTGATTGGCTCTCCAATCACAGCCGAAATCTGCTTTAACCAGTCGATGGTTCCTTGATAGCCATACGGCGCACCATAGACAAAAGGTGTCCCAAAGCGATCCTTTAAACTATTTCCTGCTTCAAGCGCCTCATTTCGAATAATGAGATTAAGTCTTGCTGCCCCTGCCGTCTCAAGATCTTCAATATCAGATTCAAGTCCCATCACCATTCTACACTTCCAGTCAAATGCTTCACTCATCAGCTGCTGTAACTCCCACACGTCGGAACGGATTCGGTAGGAACCAGCCGACGCACCGATGATCTGATAAGTCTTTTCCTCTTTTTTATAACAATCCTTTGCGATTTGCTTTGCCAAAAGCTTATAGACAGCACGAAGTCCGTAGGTATAATCACCGCGAAAACCTCCATCCTCAAAGGCAACTAACTTTGCATTGACCTTTTCCTGCATATAGCGGCAGACACCTTTGATGTCTGTTCCAATGACAGCAATAACGGCTGATGCCACAACGAAAATTACCTTTGGCTCATAGGTCTCATCAATCTCGACAATCGCCTTTTCCAAGCGAGTGACATCTCCCATTATGACATCATCTTCACTGATATGAGTTGTAAAAAGAGACTGGCTAAGTCGAATGCCAAGCGAGCTGTAAAGGCCACCACCAAAATGAGTTGTTCCAGCCGGGCCGTACTCAAGTACAATCGCATTCTGAATCGGCATCAGGCTCCATATGATCGCCATGCGGTCGGACGCCGGCGGGTAAAATCTACATAGACTCATTTCATCCCTCCTTTTTGTGCCTGAACAAATGCATTCACAACCATCTCGTTCACCTCGAAACCTAGCACATTGTAGGCCTGCATCATGCGAATCATCTGTGTGCCAGATGTTTTCATCTCTTTCGCATTTCCAGCTCCAATGTTAAATTTAGGTTTTAATACTGGATATAGATATTGCAAAGGTCCAATATTGGCTGCTCTTGTCACATATGGATCGCAGTGCGTCAAAATCTCTTTACGCCACTGTTCATCTTGTGCAGTCAAATCCGAGATCTGTAACAGAAGCGGCTTCATTCCAAGACCAGTCAGAAAACTGTGAAGTTCATAGTTACAAAGCGCTGTATTTCCACTAAAATAAGTTTTGCCATCAAGTATAGGCTTTGCTGCCTCTGAGCGCTTTTTTGCCTCCTGATACCAGCCAGCAAGCTTTTCTGGAAGTGGCTTTTCAAGAATTTCAAATAATTCTTTGTAAGACTGATAAATGCGGTCTGGATCGCTGTAGCGCTCAAATACTATATACGGTGTTCCAAACTTTCGCTTCATTTTTTTTGCAAGCGCTAATCCAACTGGATGAACGACTAGATTGACTGCTGCCTGCGGTGCTCTTTCGATTTCCTCTGCACTACTATTTCCTGGCAGCTGCATTCCTACTGGAATGCTTTGCTCCTGCAATACGCGGTACACCTCTGTTTTTGTAAAATCACCCAGCCGCAGACCAAGTACATTAACGCAGTCAGTCTTTTCCTGCGGCTGCATCATCGCACAACAGACTTCAAGCGTATGCTCAATACCTGGCAGATGGTCATCGGTCTTAAAATTCTCTGCGTGAACGACCATAACTGGGAAGCCATACTGATCGGTAAATAAATCTGCCATTGACTCCACATCATCACCGGTAATTTCTGGTACGCAGGTGGTTACGATGAAAACAGCCTTCGGATGATATTCATCGTTTAATTCTTCCATTGCCTCCTCAAGCTTCTCCTGACAGCCAAAGGTGACATCATGCTGCTCTAGTACAACAGACACGATCTGACAGCCATCCGCCGACATGCTTCCATTTCCAGAAGTTGCCATTTTTGTATAGTAGGCACACTCATCTGGGCCGAGTACCAACATCACACTATCCTTAATCGCACGGATTGTCAGCATAGCACCCATTAACGGACAATGATAGCCTGGAAACAGTGCATAAGACATCGGCTCAACCTGCTTCATCTTGTCAACCTGACTTAGGTGTTTCAGGCTCTGGAGCATCTTTTCTCCATTTAATCCCATAATATCCTCTTTCTTCATTTTTATGTTATTCACAAAAGTGCCTGAATGCAGAAAAATTGCAAGGCACTAGATACTCATTTTCAGATTGCTGCATACGCAAGCAGCGGCTTTTCGCGTCCAGGCACATTCAAGATCTCACACTCCACCTGATAGACGTCCTTCATCATCTTTGATGTGATGACATTCTGCGGTGCACCCTCATCGTACTTTTCCCCGTCACGGATCACAATCACATGATCGCTGACTTCCATCGCCTGCGCCAAATCATGCAGCACCATAACCACACCGATTCCCGTCTCGCGATTTAATTTTTTCACCAGATTCATCGTCTCAAGCTGATGAGAAATGTCCAGATAGGTCGTTGGCTCATCCAAAAACATGATTTCCGGCTTCTGCGCAAGTACGGTAGCAATCCACACACGCTGCGTCTCTCCTCCTGAAATCTCGTAAATTGACTTGTCGCGGAATTTCCAAGTGCCTGTGACTTCCATTGCCCAACGGATGACTTCCTCATCCTCTTTACTCTTTCCTGCCATTAACTTTTGGTGCGGCATACGACCATAGCCGACAAGCTCCTTTACACGAAAATCGGACGGTGCCGTATGAATCTGCGGCAGCACTCCGAGCTTTTTAGCTAATGCTTTTGGCTTCATTGTCTGAATATCGCAGCCATCCAGCAAAACATTTCCCTTCTGATAACGAATCAGTCTCGTGAGTGCCTTTAACAGTGTCGATTTTCCAGAGCCATTTGGTCCGATAATTGTTGTGATTTTATCTCTTGCAATAGACACATCCATTTGGTTTACGATCACGTGTTCTCCATAGCCAATTTGCAGTCCACTTGCCTCAAGCTCCATTGAAACTACCTCTCTTTCTGAGCATATACAGGAAGAATGGTCCTCCAAATACACTCATCATAACGCCAACCGGAATCTCTGTACCAGGCCAAATTGTTCTTCCCACTGTATCGGCAAGCAGTACCATCACGCTTCCCGTCAGGATACTTGTTGGAAGTAACACTTTGTAGTCCGAACCGACTAACATTCTTGCAATGTGCGGTGCAACAAGACCGACAAAGCCGATCATTCCGACCTCAGAAACCGTAGCCGCTGCCAAAAATGCGGAAACACCAGACAGCACGATACGGCTCGCATTTACGCGAATGCCAAGATTTTTGGCCATTTCATCTCCCAACTGAAGTGCATTGGCATTTCGGATACAAAAACATGCAAGCACAAGTCCAATCACGGCATACACTGCCATTACACGCACCTGTGTCCAGTTTCCACCTGAGAAACTTCCGTTCATAAAAGACAAAACTCCGTTTAAGTTATCGCTGTTTTGCAGCTGTAAGAAGGAGTTATAGCCTCCTAAGACAGAATTGACAGCGACACCTGACAAAATGATTCGCACCGGATCCACACCATCCTTCCATGCAAGCAGATAGATTAATACACATGCAAGTGCGGCTCCGCCAAATGCAAACAACGGAACAGAATAAGTCAAACTCGGAAACAAAAGAAGAATTGTAATCGCCGCTGCGCCTGCACCTGCTGATACACCAATGGTGCCAGGATCAGCTAAGGGATTACGCATCACAGCCTGCAAAATAGCACCTGCTGCCGAAAGACACGCGCCCACCATAATTGCAAGTACTGCTCTTGGCAAACGCAGATTAAACACGATAATTCGGATTTTTCCAGCTTCGGTATCCCAGAGGCCCCGAAGGACCTCTGAAAGTGGATAGCCAGAACTTCCAATTGCAATGCTAAGTACAAATACCGCTGCCAACGCAGCCAGAAGAATGGTCCATACCATTCCCGTCTTTAACAGCTGGTTGCCGCTTCGGTTATTTTTATTTTTCTTGTGCTCGCTCATTATTTTGTCTCAGCTGCAGACTCGTCTGCCTCGTCAGATGTATTCTCCTCGGATGCGTCCTCACCAGTTGCCTGCTCGGATTCCTCTTCCTCGTCAACAGAGATGGTCTCTACTTCGATTCCGTAAAAGTCTGCAACGGTTCCGATCAGATCATTTATGCAATCGATTACATTGATTCCTGCTGTAGATACATAAGATACTGGCAGATACAGAACTCTTCCTTCTGCGATTGCCGGGATGCTGTTCCAATACTCTGGATTTTCTGCAAATGCTTTTTCCATCAGTTCCTTATGACCCTCTGCATCCTCTGCACCTACACACATAACGATGTCTGGATCATAGTCAAGTGCCTGCTCATAGTCTAACTGCACCATGGATGACTGATCATTTGTGTACACATTCTCAAAGCCGATCATTGCTGCCATGCTTCCAAGTGTTCCGTTCTCAGTCTGGATATAATGAGCATCACCGCTGGACTGAAGTACCATAACTGTCTTGCCATCGAATGCTTCCTTTGCTGCTTCTATGTTCTGATCCAATGCTTCAAAACGCTCACGAATCTTCTCACCAGCTGCAGCAGACTCCTCATCAACGGAAAATGCATCAATCAGTGCATTTGTCTGTCCTACGATGGACTCGTATGGAACGGTATGACCTGCATAGATATAGTAAACCGGGATTCCTAAGGATTCCAGTGTCTTTCCCGCAGTATCGGCGCCATTGTAAGCAAGCAAAACCAGATCCGGCTCAAGATCAACAACGCTCTCATAATCAAAATCGTCCGGACTCATAACAGAGAAGGAAACAGTTTCGGTGCTCTCCTGAAGATCCTCCGGCCAAGTTACAACCATGCTGTTTGGAATACCGACTAAATTTACACCCAGCTCATACAGTGCCAGAACTGGTGCTGCGGATAAGGAGACAACGCGCTCCGGAACCTCGTCAAGCACGATCGGATCGGTGTAGCCTAACTCCTGCATATCCTCTGGATACTCCAAGACAAACTTGCCCTCGGTATCAACCTCTGCTGCACTTACTGCCTCAGTTGCTGCCTCAGATGTAGTTTCATCTGCAAATACGCTCATTGCGCTAAAAGAGCTTGCTGCCATTGCTCCTGCCATGATCATTGCCTGTAACTTTGTATTCTTCATTTTCTTTTCCTTTCTGCCCATAGGCTGCCTTTCGGCTTTGATTTGTGATACCAGGGGCAAAAGCTCTAAAAGCCGATCGTGCTTGCACGATAAGGCTTTTGAGCTTGAGACCCGTCAAAAACATGAGGATGCAGCGATTTGCATTGCAAATCAGCGAATCCGAATGTTTTTAGAATTGCGAGAGTTGCATCGCAACGAAGCAATTCGTTGGTATCTGTCATGCATCTGCAAGAATTCGGTCAGCCAGTTCGTTATAAACGCCCTGCATCACAGAATTTGTTAAAAACTCAAATACTGTTCCTCCCCGATTCTCTGCTTCCTGAATCTCTGGCGAACGCGGAACATAACAGACTACCTGCGTACCAATCTCCTCGACTGCCTTTGCAACAATCTCGCGTTCGTTTTCAATATTTTTTGCATTCAAAATCAATCCGCGAAGCTGCGCATAGCCTCGCTTGCCGAAATTACGAATTGCGCTTGCAATGTTGTTTGCTGCATATAATGACATCATCTCACCAGATGAAACAACATACACATCTTTTGCATATCCACCTCGAATCGGCATTGCAAATCCACCGCATACAACATCGCCAAGCACGTCATATATCACAATGTCTGGCTGATAGGTTTCAAATGCTTCCAGTTCTTCAAGCTTTTCAAATGCAGATATAATTCCTCGTCCTGCACATCCTACGCCCGGTGTCGGTCCTCCAGATTCCACGCACAGTACGCCGCCAAAGCCTTTAAATACGATATCCTCCAGCGTAAGTTCCTCGCCCTTTGTCTTAATCTGCTCAAGAACAGTTGGAATTCGTTTTCCCCCCATCAGGTTTTTTGTAGAATCTGCCTTCGGGTCGCATCCGATCTGCATCACCTGGTAACCCTTTTTTGCAAGCGCCGCCGACAGATTGGATGTCGTCGTTGACTTTCCAATACCGCCCTTGCCGTATATCGCAATTTTTCTGATATCCTTTGTGTTCATTATGCCTCCCTAAAATTAGTTATAACTAACCTTAGGGTACTATATCACAAGTTTCCATTTTCTGTCAAGCTATTAAAATGTAAAAAAAGAACTTTGGTTAGTTATATATAACCAAAGTTCTTTTTGCCTAATTATTTCTCTTATTTGCACAACTATATTTTTCAATATGGATTCTTCGCATCAGACGGCATTCTCCAGTCGCCGCGAGGTGATAATGATACAGTACCGACCTTAGGACCATCCGGCAGACAGGAGCGCTTGAACTGCTGTGCATAGAAACGTCTAAAGAAGTTATCGAGTGTTGATGTAATCTCCTCTTTTGTCACGTTCTTCTGTGCAAATGCTATCTCTGCAAGCTTTTGAATCTTTTCCTTCGTGAACCCATTACGGACAAAATGATATAAAAAGAAATCATGCAGATCGTACTTTCCGATTGTTGCCTCTGTGGACTGTGCGATGTTGCCCTGTGCATCTGGCGGCAGAAGTTCTGGACTGATGATTGTGTCACAGATAGATTCAAGCGTATCATGGACATCTGGATGAAGCTCAGCATAAGCGCGCACCAGATATTTAACAAGTGTCTTCGGCACGCTGACATTTACTGCATACATAGACATATGATCACCATTATAAGTACACCAGCCAAGAGCTAACTCAGACATATCACCTGTTCCAACTACGATACCGCCCTCTTTGTTTGCGATATCCATCAAAATCTGGGTACGCTCTCTTGCCTGCGTGTTCTCATATGTGACATCGTAGCTATCGCGTTTGTGACCGATATCTTCGAAGTGCTGCAGACATGCATCTGTAATATTGATCATACGAATAGTAATGCCAAGCTGCTCCATTAATTTCCATGAATTGGTCTTTGTCAGATCAGTTGTTCCAAAGCCTGGCATGGTTATTCCGATGATATCTGTAAGCGGCCAGCCAAGCATATCATATGCTTCCTTAATGACAAGGAGAGCCAGTGTTGAGTCAAGACCACCTGATACACCTATTACACACTTGCGAATGCCAATCTTTGTCAGACGCTCTGCAAGACCTGTCGCCTGAAGGCGCATGATCTCTTTGCATCTTCCGGCACGTTCTGCCTCTGATGGAACAAATGGATATGGATTTAATGATTCTGGCCAATGTGCTACGCTGCTTGTCTGCGTATGAAGTCTTACATAACCCTTTCCATTTGATGCCATCTGCGAATATCTTGCTGCTGCATAGGAAATACTGTTATTCTTTATTCGGTCGTTATTGATTCGCTCCAGATCAATAAGTGCCTCTGTCGCTTCTTTGTTGCTGTCCGCCAAAATTGTTCCATTTGCTGCAATAATATTGTGACCTGAGAAAATCAGATCAGTCGTACTCTCACCGCTTCCTGAAGAACAATATACATAAGCACACATATTTGTACCGGACTGCATGCGAACTAAGTCTATGCGATACTCTGGTTTCGTTACAACATCATTTGATGCTGACAGATTTGCAATCACATTTGCTCCTGCTGATGCATGAAATGAACTCGGCGGAATATTAACCCACAGATCTTCGCATATCTCGCATGCAAGGCGAATACCATTTCGTCCCTCAATAATCAGATTCGGTGTGAATGGGAATGTGCGCTCACCATTCAGTGAAGCGCCTTCATCATAGAAAATCTCATCATAGCGAATCGTATCTGAAAAACGCTGATCTGCTCCTGCAAACCATCTCTTTTCGTAGAACTCCTTATAATTAGGTACAAATGTCTTAGGCACAATACCAAGCAGCTCATTGCCTTTAAAAATCAGCGCTGTATTGAACAGCATGCCGTCCTTTCTAAGTGGGGCTCCAACTGCAATAAGTGTATCTGACTGCGGCAGATTGTCACACAGATACGTGATTGCCATCCTGCACTGTTCCTCCATAAAGGACTGCAAAAACAGATCACCGCAGCTGTAACCGCTTATTGAAAGCTCGCCAAACACGATCAGGTCTGGATTTTTCGCCTCATACTGCTTTACCTGCCTTACAATCTCCTCTGCATTCTCCATCGGTCTTCCCAGCGACGTTTTCATATGAACTGCCACTGCTTTTATATATCCGCTTTTGCTCAATGACATTCTACTACCATCCTCTCTTGTTTCCAGATTTCATATTTCTAGATTCTTATTTTCAGATTTTCAAATCTCACCATATAACTTTTATAGTTTTTGCAAAGCCTCCAAATCTGCTGCAATCTCCTTTGGAACCATTTCTTTCCATTTTCCATCTCCAGCTTTGATGCTTTCCCGAACCTTTGTTGCACTAAAATCCGGATAAATGCGTGGTTCATGGCTGATCAAAATCCGGTCTCTGCGCTCCTTTAAAAATGGAATTTCTTTAATCATTTTTTCTGGCTCATCTCCATCTCTTGGAATTACAAGAAATCGCGATAGTTCAAAAATGCCCTCTGCCTTATACCAGATAGAAAGCTCTGAAAGCTTATCTGTTCCGCACACATAGACAAGCTGCGTATCCTGCCCATATTGTACTCTTAAATACTGCATTGTATCATACGTTTTAGCGCTTGTCTTTAAGTGTACTTCACAGTCTTCGCATAAAAAGCCGTGCGGCTCAACTGCCTTTCTTAAAAGGTTAAGGCGCTGCTCACCTGACAGAATATCGTTTTTTTCCATTGCCTTCCATGATGTCAAAAAACGATCTGGTGCCGGGATATATAAAATCTGCCAACCTGGCAATTCTCTGGCTGCGATTTGTCCGATCTCTACATGTGCCTTCGTCACCGGGTTGAAGGATCCTCCAATTATGGCAAACTTTTTCACAGTGCTTTCTTCCTTTCTGCAAATGTTATACAGTTCTGATATTGTGAAGCATGCTCATCTTCATCTCGTAGTAATCCGGACTCATATCAATATAATGCTTATGCGGATTCTCGAAACGCTGCTCCTCTTCCCAGATCTCATTGTCAAGCTGTTTCTTTACATAAGCCTGAAGTTCCTGAAGCGTCTTTGTCTTTGTCAGGCGCTTTCCACCCTCAATTACCTTATGAAGAAGCGGCTTTGCAGTACAATTCTCATAGCTTCTATTCTTCCATGGCTTCTCAGGATCTACATAGCGATACGGTGTGCTAAAGTCAACTTTCTCGTCAAAACCGGCAATCAGATCTGAAACTGCATGACCTTCCTCATCATATACACGATATACACTCTTTAGTCCCGGATTAGTGATCTTTTCAACTGTCTCAGAAACCTTAATTCTCGGTGCAAATTTACCATTTTCCTCAACTGCGCAGATCTTATAAACAGCGCCAAAAACAGGATCAGTCTTTGCTGTAATCATGCGCTCACCAACACCAAAGCTGTCAATGCAGCCGCCCTGAGAAAGAATAGAAGTGATTGTATATTCATCTAAGCTGTTTGATACAACGATCTTTGCATCTGTAAAACCAGCCTTATCAAGCATCTTTCTTGCCTTTCTGGACAAATATGCAAGGTCGCCGCTGTCAAGGCGAATGCCATAACGTGTCAGCGGGATTCCTGCATCCTTCATCTCCTGAAATACCTTGATTGCATTCGGAACGCCAGACTTTAAAACATCATATGTGTCAACAAGAAGTGTACAATTATTTGGGAATACCTTTGCATAGCTTCTAAAAGCTGTCAGCTCATCGCTGTGTTCCATTACCCAACTGTGTGCATGAGTTCCGCCAACCGGAATGCCAAACATCTGGCCTGCACTAACTGTTGCAGTACCATTTACACCACCAATGTAGGAAGCGCGTGCACCGTAAATAGCTGCATCCATGTTGTGTGCACGTCTTGCACCAAAATCAGATACACCGCGTCCTGCCGCTGCCTTTACGATTCTTCTTGCCTTTGTAGCAATCAGACTCTGATGATTGATCTGCGCCAAAATTGCAGTCTCAACAAGCTGTGCCTCAATTAACGGTGCAACAACTGTTACAACTGGCTCATTTGGATACATGATCGTTCCCTCTTCAAATGCATAAACATCTCCATTGAAACGGAAATTCTTTAAATAAGCAAGAAAATCCTCATCAAACAGATTTAATGAACGGAAGTATTCAACATCCTCATCCTCAAAATGCATATTTTCCAGATACTCGATCACCTGCTCAAGTCCGGCAAAAATAGAAAATCCGCCGCCATCTGGGTTCCTACGGTAAAATACATCAAATGCTACCTTCTTCTCTGTGTCATTTTCCTTGAAGTATCCATATGCCATTGTCATTTCATACAGATCCATCATCATTGTTATATTTCTTGATTCAAACTGTGTCATTTTCTTTCGCGCCTTCCATCGCTGATATCCAAAATGGATATCTTCTTTCCTTACTTGTACATAAGATATATTGATACCTACGAATTGCTGCGCTGCTGAGAGCTTAGCAATTCCTAAACACCAGATTCGCTGATTTTAGTAAGAAACAGCTCACTCACGCCTATCATGCGCAAAACCGCCCTATCGGGCTTAATCGCTGCTTTGCAGCTGTTTTGCTTATGAGGCGGCGCTCCTTTCTAGCACAACATTCAGAAAAAACATGCAAGCATGTTTTATTCTGAACGACTGTGCTAGAATGAGCTGTAGTATCAAAAAATCCAGAGAAGCTGTGAAAAAATTCACATTCCCTGGATTTCTATGATACCCGTGATTGAGACTTACGTCAAGCGATTTTGTTAACTTCTATTTTTATTACATTAAAAAAAACAAATTCTTAGTTTTTTTTCGATATCACAAGTGCTACAAAAAGAGTAAGCACCTCTGCCGCTGGAAATGCCAGCCATACACCCGTGATTCCAAGAAACTTTGGAAGAATCAATGCAAACGCAATGATTGCGACAATTCCTCTGGTGATTGCTACAATTGAGGATTCTTTTGCATGGTCGGTTGCACTCAAAAATCCGGCAAAAATAATATTGATTGCTGCTGCAAAGAAGCCAGCAAAATAGATTCGAATTCCTGGTACTGCATACGCAGCCAACTGTTCTGAGTGTTCACTGTTAAATACATCGGTAATCTGTGGTGCAAAAATCCATACGCCGCCAATCAAAACAACTGTTAACACAATGCCCGTTAAAACACTCTTTGTCAAAATCTTCTTCTTTTCCTCTGCCTCTCCCTTTGCATGCGCCTCACTTGCAAGAGGCTGAAGTCCCTGGGAAACACCGTTGAAAATAGCTGTACCTACAAGCGCTGTATTGGCAATTACACCGTAAGCAGCAACTGCTGTATTTCCATCAAGTCCAAGAAGTACAAAATTAAAGACCATCGTTGTAACTGCACTTGCAATCTCTCCGACAAAGGCAACTACGCCAAGACTGCAGGATGAGATAAGCATTTTTACAGATGGCACCATTAAATGAAATGATACGCTACTTTTTGGTGACAGATAGTGCACCATACAAATCAAAATACTTACAATTGGTGAAACTGCTGTTGCAAGAGCTGCGCCTGTCATACCCATTCCAAGCGGAAACATAAATATATAGTCAAATACAATATTAAACAAACTGCTAAGAAGCGTTGCTGCCATAGCAATATGCGGCGCATTATCATTTCTCACAAATGCAGTAAATGCATAATTCATCATGAAAAATGGTGTAAAGCATAGTACAATGCGAATATATGGTATACCAATTGCTTCGATTACTGCATCAGCACCCATCACTCGCATAACCTGCCCTGGGAAAAACAGTCCTGCTGCTATAAATATCACACTGACAATCGCATCCCATATAAGTGCATTGGAAAAATATTTTTTTGCCTCCTGCTGATCAGTTGCTTTTGCCAATGTATAACGAATGGCAGAACCAGTTCCAATCATGGAGCCAATCGCGAAGATAAGACCATAAATTGGAAGCGCCAGATTCAATGCGGTAATACCATTTGTACCCTGCGATGTTGCAATAAAAAAAGTATCGGCTAAAATGTAGCATGACATTCCTACCATTGCCAATATATTTGGTGCGATATACTGGTATAAGCTTTTCTTTTTCACAAAAGTTTCCTCCTATTTTTATCAAAAGTTGGGGGCTGCCATATGGCAGCCCTCTGTTTAATTAACGATACTGGCGAATAATCCGCTGTATACTCTTTTCTGTAAGATAATACTTCTGGGAAAGTCTCGGGACACTCGCACCCTCCCGATGCTCCCTGCATATGGCACTGTTGCGTGCATCAAGCTCCTGTCGTGCCTGTGTGCGCTCGCCCCAGCCCTTTCGATGCTCCAGCTTTCTCGGAATGTAGATATTTTCTCCGTCCACGTACTGCTGAATCACTTCTATCAATTCTCTTGGCAGTATCTCCTCTGCCTTTCTATAGCTCATGCCTTCCTCTCAATCTGCGCTGCAACTGCAGCGGCTTTCCGTGCGGTACTATTTACCGGAAAGCAACGGCTATAGCAAATACAATTCTTTCATTGTATATTTGCAACAGCCACTGCTATGCGTCACACCAATCCCTTGTTTCCACTTCAAACTCCACCATTCGTTCCTTTATAATTAACATAATGCAATCCTCCTTTTCGCTCTTTTTTATTTTTGGTCTTGTTCGTGTTGTTGGTTTGACCCTTCAACGTTATCTGTGCCATTATACCATATTCTCTTTTTTATTACCAGACCTTATTTCTTTTAAGAAATATCTTTGCTCATGAAACTGTTACGGTTCACGGACAAACCAAATTCTTCTTTCAAATCAATGCTTTCCATGGTATACTGAGTTTACATAAAATTTCATAAGATTGGAGAATTACTATGAGCAATTTAACTGCTGATATTCAAGCCTCTATTTTAAAGGCAAAAAATTATGTGGATGCGCTTACTATAAAATCTTCATGCAACATTCCAAAGGAAGTCGTTTCTGATGAGCACAAGTTCTTTTCATGGGATAATGAGAAGCGTACCCCTTCTGTCAAACCATATCTGTTTGACTGGAGCTATTACAATGGTGTTGTGATGGAAGGTCTATATGATACATACGAGGCACGACCAGATGAGGGTGCTGAATATAAGAAGTATGTATTAGAATATTTGAATGCAATGCTTGTGGCTGATGAAAATGGAGTACATCATTTAAGCCGCAACCTTGCAGGATATGTAGATCATCACGGTGCTGACTGCTATAAGACTGCTGCACTAGTAATGAAGGCTTTTGATGAAAATCCAGCTTACGCTGAGGTTATGGCTGAGCTCTACCGCGATCTGACTGATCCGAAGCACGTCAATTCAAAGGGTGATATTGTAGTTGAAAAATATACAGAAGATGCACTTGGCAATAACTACTGGCACTGCTGGGCTGGCGGACAGCCACCTAAGTATAAGGTATGGCTCGATGGTATCTATATGCTGCAGCCATTTTTAACTCACTATGCTGCCAAAATTGGTGATACAAAGCAGCTTGCTATTATCAATGAGCGCTTGAACTGGGTTGCTGATGTTATGCTTGCCCCGAATGGCATGTATTATCATGCATGCAACAGCCGTGAGGATGTCTGCGCGTACCACTGGACCCGCGCAATGGGCTGGTATGCAATGGCAATGGTCGATGTAATGGAAGTTCTTCCTGAATGCTATATTGAAGAGAGAAAAGCTGCATTAAAGCTCTTTGCAGATGGCATGTTAAAGTATCAGGATGAATCTGGATTATGGGCAAATCTGGCTGATCAGCCTGTTACCGCGACAAATCGCCTTGAGGTCAGCGGCACTGCCATGATGATTTATATGATGTTAAAAGGTGTTCGCAATAGATGGCTTAACGAGTCCTACCGCGAACCTGCAATCAAAGCATTTAACGCAATTGTAAATACTAAGCTTCACGACAATGTACTGGAAGATATTTACTTAAAGGCAAGTGCAAATAATACAAATAATTATGAGATCACTGAATATTACCTTCCAGATGAAGGAAAAGGAAGCGGTCCATTTATCATGGCGTACTCAGAAATGCTATATCTGTAATTATTTTGGCGGCTCTAATTTTTTATTATTCACGACTCAATACATAAATTAGCGGTGAGACGAATTGCTTTTACGAGGCAGAACGTTGTAGCAGGACTTTCAAAGTAATATAAAACAATAAATAATTATAGCAGGTACCTGCGGAAAAGTGATGCCGACAAAACAATCGTCGAACCGCTTTCGTAACTTGAACAACTCGCGAACAATAAAAGCCGCCAATTTTATTCTCCACGTAAAATTTTAACTGTCTCAGCAACAGCCTTAATAATCATTTCTACCTCTTCTTTGGTATTTTCATAATCAAGTGTCAAACGAAGGGAACCTCTTGCTGTCTCTTTATCTCTTCCAATTGCAAGAAGCACATGACTAGGATCAAGAAAACCTGATGTGCATGCTGAACCTGATGATGCACAAATTCCTTTGTTGTCAAGTAAGAGCAAGAGTCCCTCTGCCTCGGTATCCGGAAAGCAAAAGTTTACATTTCCTGGAAGACGATTGGTTGCATCTCCGTTTAACAGTGCACCTGGAATTTTCTTTAGTCCGTTTATTAACTGCTCACGAAGTTTTGTCACATAGATGGAGCGCTCTTTTTGAAGTGAGCAAGCTTCCTCTAATGCTACCGCCATTCCTACTATAGCAGGAAGATTTTCCGTTCCAGCACGTTTTCCTCGCTCCTGTCCGCCGCCCTCTATAAGATTTGTCAAAAATACACCAGTCTTTGCATACAGCACACCAATTCCCTTTGGACCATTGAATTTATGTGCTGATAAAGACAGCATGTCAACCTGATCTTCCTCTACATTAATGGGAAGATGACCTGCTGCCTGTACCGCATCGGTGTGAAACAGCACACCATTTTGTCTGCACACTGCTCCGATCTCACGAATTGGCTGAATAGTTCCAATCTCATTATTGGCATACATAACCGTAACAAGTGCCGTATCTGGACGAATTACTTTTTCGACCTGTGCCGGACTTACAATTCCCTTTTCTCCAACATCAAGAAGCGTAATCTCGAAACCTTCTTTTTCTAATTTTTTTAATGTATGCAAAACGGCATGATGCTCAAATGCGGTTGAAATAATATGCATCTTCCCCTGTCTTTTACCAATAGCTGCTGCCGACAAAATTGCCTGATTATCTGCCTCACTTCCGCCTGAAGTAAAATAAATTTCCTTTGGCAGACAGCCAAGACAGTGGGCAATCCTCACACGCGCATCCATCAATGTGCCAGATGCCTGCTGCCCCGGTGTATAAAGGCTAGACGGGTTATACCAATCCTTTTCCATAGCAGACAACATAGCAAGCTTTGCTGTCTCACTAATCTTTGTTGTTGCTGCATGATCCGCATAAATCATAAACCACTGCTTCCTTTCTGTACGAACCTCTCCTCAATGGGCTTTTTAATGGTTCGCCTTTTGGATACCGTACCACCAGAGAAGTTGTTTTGTCAATCTATGCCGTTAAATTTTTCGAAATTGTACAATCCTATATACAATCCTATTGCTGCAAATCCATTTGCTCAAGACCATACTGTTTCGCCATTCGATCTATAATGTTTCCATTGTTTTCTTCATCCAGCCAGACGAAATTTGTGTTGATCTTCAGATAACAATTATCTGCTTCTTCTACCGAGATCAAAAGTGCCAAGTCAGAAAGCGTATATGCCAACACAACATCATCTTTCCAATCTGTTGTGATTGCATGCAGTGGAGTTCGCTCATGAACTATTCGGGACAAAACACTAGATGCTGCTATCTGGTTCATACTAGAACCATTTGATACACCAGATGCAATTTGTTCTGCCGACAAATAGGAACTTGAAGGAACCTGATAAGCGGTGAGCGTTCCCTGTGCTAATCCTTTTGCTACTTCTTCCATACAAGTTTGTGCTTTTTTTACACAGTCTGCTACTTCTGATGAGACGGTGAAAAGTTGTGTTAGCTCATCAATTGGTGTTGTTCCACTGACCATTTTACCGATGATTTCATCAACTAGCTGATTGAAAAATGTCGCATCTGCTGGTTCATCCAAGGTGGCAGCTGCTAATAGTCCTTCCGTCTGAGAAGAATCATCTGTCATTTGATCTAAGTAGGAGTAAGCAAGTGAGCTCAAATCGCTGTCAATCTTGGATCGTTGTGCCAAAACTTCGATTAAAACATCATCACTGTTATCACTATTCTGATCAGATGACTCAGCCACTTTCTTTCGCACTGTCTCATAGCTTGCAGCATCTAATGCACCAGCTGTTAGCTCTGTACCGCCTTCTCTTGGAATAAACACGCATAATACCGATGGCAAATCTTCTCCATAATACAACCACAATCCAACTGTTGCATTCAACTCCATATTTAAATATTGATTGTCTTCAAGCAGCGCATAGGCAGCCAATGCTTTTGTATCACTAGAAGTACCTACCATCATCGTTGCAAGTGACCTTACTATCATGTCGCTGATTTCAGTGGTGTCTGTCAGCGCAATACTTTTCAAGTCATCTCCCATCTCTTCCACTGTAAATGAGTCCAAATTGATCTTCATTAGTTCCGTCGGAACTGCATCTGCAAGTGGTACTGCCTTTTGTATGTATTCCATTAGATCATCTGAAATCATTCTATTCTTAAAGTATTCTGTATCTGAAGCCTTCTTTCCAAGCTTACGCGCATAATAAACGGATTGCTTTGTTAATACTTCGCTTGATTGTGTGGTTTGATTATTTTCTGATGCTGTTTGCTCTAACTGAGCCGGAGTTTTGATAACATTATTGAAGTGAAGTCCTCCTGTTCCAAACAAACTCACAGTTCCAATGACTGCCGCCGCACTCACTCCGATTCCTGTCCATATCATTTTCTGCATGCACTTTCCTCCTCTTTGCCATGTCATCTATATATTACAAAAGTCGGGTGGGAAAGTCAAGAAACTTTTTGCAATTATCGGACAATGATGTCGGATTTTGTCGAAATGTTGTACAGGCAACTGCTCGTTTTGTGCTTGTGTCCTTGTGTGTTGTATGATATACTGTTTATATCAATAAAGAACATATATTCATATTCGCAGTTAAAGGAGGACACATATGCATACGGTACAGCTTCTGTTAAAAACATCTAAATACGAACGCCATGAAATTGATCGTCGTTTTCATGCATTGGCACATTTG
>JABLTM010130868.1_pt1 | contig 18428 bp, 19 predicted proteins | sample 7160121 | NCBI WGS metagenome assembly JABLTM01 (sample SAMN14651224, study PRJNA627086) | human gut metagenome | isolation source: feces | host: Homo sapiens
CGGACGGCTGGGGCGAAGCCGCTCCGCTCACCGGATTACTCTACTGTGCGGACTGCGGAGCAAAGATGTACGTCCACCGCACGAACAACGGCAAGCGCATTTCTCAATATACCTGCTCCAATTACAGCAAGACGCCGGTGGGCGTCCTCTGCCCCACACAGCACCGTATCAACGAGAGCGCGGTTCTGACCCTTGTTTCCGATATGCTCCGGGCGATTGCAGACTACTCTAAGAATAACCGCACCGAATTTGTGCGGACGGTTCAGGAGACACAGGCGGCACAGCAGGCCAGCGACATTTCCAAGAAGAAAAAGCGGCTGGCGGCGGCACAGAAACGCGCCGGTGAGCTGGAAAAGTTAATCTGTAAAATCTATGAGGACAATGTGTTAGGCAAGCTGCCGGACGCCCGCTATGCCGCTCTGGACGCGCAATATGCCAAGGAACAGAGCGAGCTTGATACCGAGATTGCACAGTTGGAAAAAGCGGTCAGCAGTTACGAGCAGACCCGGAAATCCGCAGAGAAATTTATTGCCCTGATTGACAAGTATGAGAATTTTGACAACCTGACAACGGCCATGCTGAATGAGTTTGTGGAGAAAATCCTTGTCCATGAGCGTGACCGCAAAGGTAGCATTGAAACCACACAGGAGATAGAGATTTATTTCAATTTTGTCGGGAAGTATATGCCGCCCCACTTCGGGGAAGTGAATCTGTCCCCGGAGGAACTGGAAGCTCTGCGGAAGAAAGAGGAACGCAAAGACCGGCTTCATCAGAATTATTTGAAGCGCAAGGCCAGCGGCGCACAGAAGCGGTACGAGGACAAAATCAGGGAGAAAAAGAAAGCGGAAATGGACGCGAAAAAGGCAGCTCTCCGGGCGGAGGACATGGCAAAAGGCGTGTTTATTCCCGTCAGTCAGCTGCCGAAACAGGAACCGAAGAAAGCACCGGCGCAGACCCGCGCCGCAGTCTAAGCACGAGGAGCGTTGAACATGGAAAAACTGACTTATACCCGTTGTGGAGATTATTATATCCCGAATCTGAAACTGGCAGAACAGCCGGACAAGCCCATTGGCAAGTATGGGCGTATGCGGCAGCGGTATTTGAAAGAATACCGCCCCGTCCTTTACAGCAGCTTGATACTGACAGAGAAGCTATATCCCCACTTGTTGGAGATTGACGAGGCGGCAAATGAGCGCATGGACATTCTCATGCCGCAGCTTATGAAGGCCGCCGGTGTGACCGAGGAATTGAAAGCAGTCGATCAGATGAAGTGGGTGGGGCTGGCAAATGCTTGTCGGGCGCAGGCGGAGGAAATAATACAAAGCGAATTGATATTTGTGTAAACGTTGATGAACGCCAGAGAAAAATCCCTGGCGTTCTTTCGTTATGTCCGTTGCGCCATTTTCCGATACTCTGCCGGATAGACCCCTGTGCTTTTTTTGAACATACTTGCAAAGCGTCCGCCGTTATTATACCCAACAGCAACGGCCACCTGTTCAATCGTGAAATCTGTCAAAGTCAATAAGGTTTCCGCATGGCTTAATCGGCGTTGCTGGATATATTCTGTAATGGATGTTCCATAAACTTCTTTGAATGCGAGTTTTAACTTTGTTCTTCCCATGCAGGCGATATGAGAAAGCTGATCTACGGAAATATCACAGTTAAAATGGTCATTGATATATGCCGCTGCATTTTCTATGGCATGAAGATCTGCTTTGGAAATTTTTACAGAAGGAGCTTTCCTGCGCCCGCTATTGTACTCCATGATAAGAGCGATTGCTTCTGTTACTTTCCCGTCATAAAACAGTTTTGCGGCAATTCCTTCGCCTTTATAATTCCAGACCTGACGAAGCAGTTGTATCATTTCCGGGAAGTGGTCAGTTAAAGCAATATTGCTGAAAGCCTCATGGGGATCGATATACTCGTTGGGGAATTTTTCTTTCAGGTAGCGGTCATAATATGCGGGCGTGATTTCAATGTCAATGGAGCGAATTGGGATATTTTTATGTACCAGTGTCTTGCATGGTTCCATACCGCCAATAAAGCTTTTTACACATCCTGCAGTTAGACGCCGGTAAGGAGAAATTTCTTCACCGGAGATGGAATCATAATAGCAGATTCCCAGACAGCCTTCCGAGATGCTGAAATCAAAAAAGGAATCTGTAAAAAAGTGAAAGTCATGGATTTTTATATCGTACAAATCTTCCTGACTGTAAATCCAGTACACGCCTTCCCCTAAGTTTCTGGGAACAGAATATAATTTCCCGATGGAATTAAAAGAAGTGTTGGGGGCTTCTTCCTGAAAACCGTGTTTCAATAGATTGGTATGGTATCTGTTTTCTATTTCACTCATTTTGTCACCTTCATTTCATACAATTTGGTCGTTTTTTCATACGCATTGGGCTTTCCTGTTCCGCAGGTATTGGAAAGCATTTCTGTACACAGTATAATGTGAAATGTGGTTAGCATCAACTAACGAAAGCATATCACATACATACTGGAAAAGTCAATCCGTATGAAGTGCCAAAAACAAAGATGCAGGAGGAATGTATTATGCCAAATCAAGTACAACAAAACACGATGGGAAAAGGGTTGACCGTGAAAGATTTGATTGTCATGGGAGTATTTGCCGCTCTCCTAACGGTCTGCTCTATGATTGGCGGCGTGTTCTTTGCAATCACGCCCACCCTTACGTTTTACTTTTCAATCGGTGCCGCCCTGTTGTCAGGGCCAGTGTTCTTATTGCTGCTGGCAAAGGTGCCAAAAAGGGGCGCACTTTCCATTATCGGAACCATCATTTCTCTTTTGAGCCTTGTCTTAGGTATGCACTGGGGAATGTGCTTGGGTGGATTTATAGCGTCTATTCTGGCTGATATTGCCGCCGGAACAAAGAAGTACCGCAGCAAGGGAATGAATATCCTTGCGTATATCATCTACTCTTTCGGCCCGACAGGTACATACTTTGCATATTTTGCAAATCCAGAGGCGTGGGCTGAAACAATGCTAAAAAACGGGACAACGCAGGAGTATATCAATACCATGAATGATACCGCTTCTATGACGGTGCTTGCGATTATGATTGTTGGAACAATCCTTGTCGCATGGCTTAGTGGCTTTGTCGGAAGCAAGCTGCTGAAAAAACAATTTGAAAAAGCGGGTATCACAGCATGACAGCGGCGGAGCAACAAAAAACAATACGCTTTGACCCCCGCACAAAGATTCTTTTAATGGTATTCAGTGTGTTTGTGGCAACAACAGCGCCAAATCTTTGGTATGAGTGCATTTTAATCCTACTTATTGCCGTGTTTGGCTTTCTGTGCGGGAAATTGAAGTACGCCTTAATAGGGACTGTCGTTTTTATGGTGTTGTATTTTTTTACCACACTCTATTTGCAAGACAGCACCGGGGCAGTACATACCATGTTCATTGCATGGCTCAGTCTTGTTTTTAAGGTCTATCCATGCGGTATGCTTGCGGGGATTACGGTCTCAACCACAAAGGTAAACGAATTTCTGTCGGCTATGAACAAGATTCATGTTTCCAAAAAGGTCGTCATACCCTTTGCAATCATGCTCCGCTATATTCCTACTGTTCGTGAGGACTGGCGGTATATTAAAGATGCCATGCGGTTAAGAGATGTGTCGCCGTCCTTTGTGGGATTGCTAAAAAATCCGAGCATGACTATCGAGTGCCTTTATGTGCCGCTTTTAATGGCAGCGTCAAAGGCAGCGGACGAGCTTTCGATTGCAGCGGTTACACGAGGGATTGAGAATCCGCGTCAGAGGACTTGCCTTGTCCAAATACGGCTACATATCCAAGATTATCTGGCTATCGGCTGTTTCATGGGCCTTTGCATTGTCATGTTTGCTTTATAGGAGGACGCAGAATGATTGAATTAAAGCAGATATGCTTTTCCTACACGGACGAAACAGACGGTGGGCTTAAAGATTTGACCTTAACTGTTAGGAGCGGTGAATGTGTCCTGCTCTGTGGGCGTTCAGGGTGCGGAAAAACAACAATTACCCGTCTGATTAACGGTTTGATTCCGGGATTCTTTTCGGGAGAGTTAAAAGGAACCATAGCCGTAGACCGCAAGAGCATTTTAGGCGTTCCAATGTATCAACTTTCTTCCCGTGTTGGAAGCGTTTTTCAAAACCCGCGTACACAGTTTTTTAATGTTGATACGGATAGCGAGATCGCTTTCGGTATAGAAAACGAGGCTGTCCCACCGGAAGAACTGCATAGACGATTGGACGAAACTGTGGAGGCTTTGCACATCAATTCACTACGAGGACGAAGCATTTTTGAACTGTCCGGCGGCGAAAAGCAGAAAATAGCCTTTGCGTCCGTATATGCCATGAACCCGGATATTTATCTTCTTGATGAACCATCTTCCAATCTGGATATAGCGGCTATTGAGGATTTGAGAAAACACTTGCGGTTAATTAAGGCACAAGGGAAAACAATCCTTATTGCGGAACATCGCTTGTATTATCTGATGGACATAGCTGACCGCATTATTTATCTGGAAGAAGGGCATATTGCGGGTACATTTACGCCCGCAACATTTCAAGAGCTGCCCGATAACAAACGTAAGGCAATGGGATTGCGTTCGATTGATCTAAAGAAAGAGAAGCCGAGGGAAAGGGAACCTGTTTCTATGGAACCCATTTTGGAATTGAAAGATGTGGCACTATCCTACAAGAAACGGCAGATTCTAAAACAGATCAACTTGAAAGCAGCACCGGGCGAGATTATTGCTGTTGTCGGACATAACGGGACAGGAAAAACAACCTTTTCCCGCGCCCTGTGCGGCTTGCATAGGGATTGCACTGGAAAATTTCTCTGGAAAGGCGTGTTGCAAAATCACAAGGCGCGATTAGCACTATCTTATATGGTTATGCAGGACGTGAACTATGAACTGTTTGCAGAAAGTGTGCGGGCCGAGTGTTCTTTGGGTATTCAAAACCCGTCCCAAGAGCTTGTAGCCGATACCATAGAGCAGCTACAACTTACATCATACCTGGACAGACACCCCAACACCCTCTCTGGAGGCCAGAAGCAACGGGTAGCTGTTGCAGTCAGTATGATATGTGGGAAAGAGCTGTTAGTATTTGACGAACCTACCAGCGGCCTTGACTATGACAGCATGACACAAGTGGCGGGCCTGATTCGCAGTCTTGCGTCTTCTGGAAAGATTATTTTTGTGGTGACCCATGATTATGAATTTGCTTGTCAAAGTTGTTCAAGGTTGATTTATTTTGATAACGGAACTTTAGCGGATGATCTGCTGTTGTCAGAACAGAACGAAAAGGCAATCCGCACTATCTTTGATTTGGAGGTGTAAACGTAATGTCTGAAAAAAGCATAAAGAAAGAAAATCCTATCTTGCTTTTACTGCGGTGGGCAAAGCAAGACCGTGTGTACCTGATTGCTTCTGTGTTGTGCGCTTTCTTCGGTGGCCTATTTGCTATCGGCCCCTATATCGGGATTTATCACCTGATGGACGCGCTTTTATTAGGCAGTTGCACGAAGCAGACAATTATTGAAAATGCTGTCCTGATTACGGCAACCGTAATTATCCGACAGATATTTCAAGGGTTGTCCGGCGTGTTTTCCCACAAAGGGGCCTATGGCGCACTATTCCGTGTAAGATGTATGATAACGGAACATCTGGCAAAAGTGCCGCTGGGAGCTTTGGACGAGCGCAGAACAGGCGATATAAAAACAGTGTTAAATGAGGACATTGAAAAGCTGGAACTTTGTTTAGCTCATAATATCCCGGAGTTTGTTGGTTTTGCGACGGGGCCAGTTGTCATTTTCATCTACCTAATGACAATCAATGTACCCTTGGCGCTGATCTCCTTGATTCCGCTTGTCATAACGGTTGTGATTATGGGGGTTTGCTTTGCTTTTATGGCTGGTATCATGCCCCGCGTCACAACGGCAATGGCAAATTTCAACTCGGTAATCATTGAGTATATCAGCGGAATGAAGCTGATAAAAGCCTACAACATGGGAAGCAGCTCATTTCAAAAGTTTTCGGACGCGATTGAAGAAGAAAATCGTATCTGGACTACTGTTTCTAAAAAGACAGGGCCTTTTTACGCAGCATTTATCGTAGTTTTGGAGTGCGGTATGGCACTGATTGTCCCCATCGGGGGTAGATTCTTTTTGAACGGTTCTATCCCAGCAAGTATTTTCCTGTTGTTTGCATATATTGGCTCCCTGTATCTTTCGGAACTTCTGCCCTTGCAGCAGCTCTCTATGGAACTGGCGCAGGCTTTGAACGGGGTTCTGAAAACAAAGCAAATACTTGATTTGCCTGTTTATAAAAGCACAGGTGAATTTCCGTCCACTCACGATATTGTATTGAATCATGTGCGGTTTTCCTATGATGGGAAAACTGATGTGCTAAAAGACTGTAATCTTCATATTCCCCAAGGGGAAAAGGTAGCAGTTGTAGGCGCATCCGGCGCGGGGAAAAGTACGATTATTGAGCTGGTTTCCCGCTTCTACGATGTAGAGGACGGCGAAATCCTGATTGGTGGGAAAAACGTCAAAGAGATAGATTACACAAAATTACTGGATAATATCTCGATTGTCTTTCAAAAAACATTTCTCACCCGCGAAAGCGTGTTAGAAAATATCCGCATGGGAAGCAAGGCCAGTCTGGAAGAAGTGCGGGCTGCGGCAAGAGAAGCACAGATTGACGGCTTCATTATGTCCCTGCCAGACGGATATGACACAAAAGTTGGCAGCTTTGGCTCCCGCTTTTCTGGCGGTGAACGGCAGCGCATTGCTATCGCAAGAGCTATTCTCAAAAAAGCGCCGATTCTGATTCTTGACGAGGCCACAAGCGCGGCTGACCCGGAAAATCAGGTTGAGATAGACAAGGCGATTGAAAACCTTTGCAAAGGAAAAACTGTTATTGTTGTCGCCCACCGGCTCGGCGCAATCAAGATGTGCGATAAGGTGGCGGTTGTCGAGAATCATACAGTAACAGCTTTCGGAACTCATGCGGAGGTACTGGCTACAAATGCCTATTATCAGGCCGCATGGCAAAATTATAATGCTGCAAGAAAAGTTACTTATTCGTTGGAAGGAGGGGAACGCGCATGAAAATCAAAAACCCGTTTCAAAAAAACTTCCGCTTTGTTTTGGGCGTGGTCTTTACAGTGTTGGAGGGGTTGTTGTCCGCAAGCGTCTACATGACTTTGTATATGTTGATTTTAATGCTTCTGGACAACAACGTAACATTGGAAAATCTGCTGAAACTGACGGGACTAATTGCTGCTATTTTCCTTGTTCGGCTCATTGCCTATGCCTTTGGCTACACACAAGGGCAGATCGGCGGCGGCGCAGTCTCCCGCCAAATCCGCCTCTTTTTGGGAGATAAGTTTAAGAAGATTCCCCTATCACGTTTTACGCAAGGGCAGGTTGGTCAATATGTGAATGTTATGACCAGCGACGTATCAGGATATGAACAGATATTGACCCACAAGACCGGGAACCTTGTGAAAAACATTTCGCTTTCTGTTATGTTACTGCTGTTTGTCTGCTATATGTATCTCCCGGCTGGACTGATTCTGCTTGTGGTAAGTCTGCTGTTTGTTCCGAATATGTGGCTGTCGTTTCGGATTGTGAAAAAATACGGGACGGCACGAAATACAATCTGTGCGGAGGCCGTCAGCAGCATTGTTGAATACATTTCCGGGATTCAGACACTTCGCGCTTACAATATGTGCGGCGTTAAAAATCTGACTACCACAGATGTATTGAAAAAATATAGCGATGTAAGCTATAAATACGAGGCATTGGGTATTCCAGTTGCATTTACATTCAATATTCTTACCTGGCTGTCCCTGCCCGTTGTCATGTTGGTTGCGTCTAAGCCTTGGCTGGCTGGCACACTTCACAGCGTAGATTATCTCATGGTCTGCATGATGCCTATGCTGCTTGCAAAGCTGTATATGGCGATTTCTGTTGACTTGTTCGGCTATAAGAACATGATGATTTCAAAGCAGAAAATAAAAGACGTGGTGAACGAGCAGGAAGAAACAGGCAGTACAGCACCGCTTATTACAAAAACCCATGAGATTACATTTCAAAACGTGGGCTTTTCCTATGTGCCGGGCGAACCTGTCCTAAAAGATACCTCTTTCATCGTGCCAGATCAAAAGCTGACAGCGATTGTAGGTGATTCCGGCTCTGGCAAATCCACCATTCTAAACTTGATTTCCAAGTATTATGAAGTGGATAGCGGTATCATTTGCATTGGAGGTAGAGCAATCAATCAGATTGCCGCAGAACAGGTATTAGAGCAGATTTCAATGGTCGATCAAGATGTATTTTTGTTCGATGATACAATCCGTGAAAATATCCGTCACGCAAGACCCGACGCCACAGATGAAGAAATTGAAGCCGCTTGCCGGGAGGCCAACTGTGATAGCTTTATTCGCAAAATGGAAAAGGGCTACGATACGCCCATAGGAGAAAACGGCAATCTGCTTTCTGGCGGTGAGCGGCAGCGGCTTTCCATTGCCCGCGCTATCCTTAAAAGCAGCCCTATTCTGCTGCTTGACGAGGCCACCGCGTCATTGGATATTGAAAATGAGCTGGCTGTAAAACAGGCGATTGCTAATCTTCTGAAAGAGAAAAAGACAGTGGTCATGATTGCTCATACGTTGTCTATTGTGAAAAATGCAGAGCAGATACTTGTTTTGTCAGGAGGCCGGATTGCAGAATCCGGCACCCATGAAGAATTGTTAGCAAAGAACGGAAAGTATGCTGCTATGTGGAACGCTGAACAGCAGCTTTCTGCTTGAGAAAAGTCTTGAGAGCAGGAACCGATTAGCGCACATCGGCCCTGCACTACATAATGAATTATCTGCCCCCCGGACGGGGAAAGAAAAAAACCGTTGGTTCGGGCAGATAATTTCGTGCGCCCATTTTTGAAATACCATGTTTACTGGCGGTTTTGAAAGAATCAAGGCCGCCGTTTCTTTTGCCCTCAAAAGGGATGACGCGCTGGCGCTGGTACATACGGCGGCTTTTAGGAGGGAGCCGCTATGACGCAGCCAGACAGCCGACAAATTCTGACGGTGTTTGCACTACCGTCAAAAAAATCCAGACCGCTCATTGGGGGCAGTCTATCGGCGATTGCGAAAATTGTCAGGAATTAACTAAATATCGTACTTTTTGCGCTCGTATAGCTTTATGCTGTCCGGGCGTTTTTTTGTTCCTATGGGGGCGCTTCGGGACAAGTTGGCCCGAAGGGCTGCCCCGGTGCCGCTCTCCGCCGCTCCGTTCAGATTTCCCAGCAAAAAATCTGAACGGAGGAAAGACAGTTGGAGGTCATTATCAATTACAACGGACAAGCCCTGTCTGTTGAAGTCACAGTTGAGGTTTACGAGTACCTTGACCGCGCCGACCACAAGGAGGAAAACCTTGCCCATGAGAAGCGGCGGCATTGGGATGGACGGGAGTTTGACGAGTACATAGCGTTTACCGAGGGCGTGGGCGTTTACAGTGAAACGCCGGAGGAATATCTTTGCCGGAAGGAAACGCTGGACGAGCTTCTTTCGGTTTTGGATAGCTGCACCGAAGCGCAGCGCCGCCGGTTCCTGCTCTACGCGCTGGACGGTCTGAGCTATGCGGAGATTGCCGCCCTTTGCGGCTGCTCCAAGTATGCGGTACGCGATTCCATTATGGCAGTCAGAAAAATTTTTCAAAAAATTTTACGGAACCGCCCCCACGATTGACCGGTTTTGAGGCTACCCAGTGAGGGAAACTTTTTCCCATCACATCAACGGAGAGGACAAGCAGTTTTTACGCTGCCTGTCCTCTCTGCTTTCAGGAGGATAAGCCCATGAAAACAATCAATCTGCGGGACTACTACCCGCACTGCCGGGAGGACATTCTGGTGGACGTATCGGAGGAAGTGCTGGAAACCATTTTACAGGCCGTCCGCACCGAACACACCCAGGAGCGCAAAGCCCGCCGCTGGGGAACCTGCTACAACTCCCTGGATTCCTGCGACTGGCTGGAACGGGAATACCTGATCGACCCGGAAACCCCGGACGAGGTAATCACCAGACAGGAGGAGCAGCTTCAGGTCTATGAAGCCCTGACCCATTTGACGCCCATTCAGGCCAAGCGGATTTATGACCGCTATATCGCGGAGAAAAGCTGCGCGGAGATTGCGGACGCCGAGGGCGTGAGCCGCGTCACCGTCTACAAGGCAATCACCAGCGGATTAAAGAAGCTGAAAGAATACTATGTCTTTCGCCACTGGCGGGAATGAGGTGCCGCCATGCAGATAGTCAATCTAAAGAAATATTACTATGAGCTTTTCAAGAAAGATACCTTTGTGGAGGTCAGCGACGAGGTAGCCGAAGCCCTTTTGCTCATGCACCGAGAGGAAAACAACCATAAGCGGAAAATCTGGTATCACAAGGCATTTTATTCCCTTGACCGGGAGGACGGGATTGAAAACGACGCCCTGGATTTTACAGACAAATCCCCAGAAGAAATCCTTATGGAGCAGGAGGAAGAACGCTTCTTTCTGCTGACACTGGGGCGGTTGGAAGAAGCACTTTCCAGCCTTACGCCGGTTCAGGAAAAGAGAATCCGCGCCCGGTATCTCTGCGGCATGAAGGTGAGGGAGATTGCCGCCGCCGAGGGCGTGAGCATAAGTGTGGTTCACACTTCTATCCGCAGCGGGATAAAGAACCTGAAAACCTATTTTGAGAAACGGAAATGGAGGGAATTTGAAGAATGAGATTCACACAAAGCGAACTGGAATTGATCGGCCAGTGTACCACGCCGGATAAGGTGCTGGCCCTGACCGAGCTGCGGGCAGTACGCCGGGAAACGGACGACCCGCTGAAAAAAGAGATTGTGGAGGACACCATTGACAAGCTGTTAGAGGTGCCGGAGCCGGAGTGCAGCCGGTTTATTGCGGATATGATAGCCCGCTTTCAGGAGAAGGGAACTTCGTCTGTCCGTGACCGGCTGGCCGCCGCTAAAGCGCAGGAACCGCCCATGCTGGGGCATGACCTGTACGGGCTGGAACGACACTTCCCGGAAACCCGGCACATGATTGTGCTGGACATTCTGAACTCGAAAAGTCCCGTGGGATTCCCCGGCGAGCGTTACCGCTTTTACCTCTCTGACGAGGGCTATAAAAACGCAAAAGCCAGCGAAGCGCGGGGAGAAATCAAAATCCGCAGCCATGCTGCCGTGTGCGTGGGGCAGCTTTACCATGACAAGAAACTCAAACGCCCGGAACGCTGAAAGGAGTTGCTATGAAAGAACTGGAAAAATTGCAGTCAGAACAAAAGAAAGTACAGAACGAAATCCGGCAGTTGGAGAACCGGCAGAAAATTCTCCTGAACCGACAGAGCGATATGGAGCGCCGAGCCAGAACCCGCCGCTTAATCGAGCATGGGGCGATTCTGGAAAGCATTTTCCCCGCCCTTGTTGGTCTGTCCGGCGAGGAAGTAAAGGCGTTTCTGCTTGCCCTCTCTCGTCTGCCGGGAGTGCCGGAGCTGCCGGAGAAAGAGCCGGAAAGAGGGGAAACGGAGTAACTATCGAAATTCCAACGGCGCACTTATGCACCGTTCCCGGTGCCGTGCGCCCTGCCGGGGGCTGCCAGCGCTCTCCGAGCGCGATGGGGAGCTACACTCCCCAAACCCCTAGTGTGCCCCGCGCAGAGGGACACCCGCCCTGCGGCTGCCCCTCTCCACGGAGCCGTAAAAATCCCACCTGAAAGGAGGTTTTCCCAATGGATTTCTGCCATATCCCCGTCAAGATTGTCAAGCGCAGCGAGGGCCGGTCTGCCGTAGAAGCCGCCGCATACCGGAGCGGGACGAAGATGACAAATGAATGGGACGGGCAGACCCATGACTACACAAGAAAGCGCGGCGTTATCCATACGGAGATTATGCTGCCGCCCCATGCTCCGCCGGAGTTTCAAGACCGCTCCACTCTCTGGAACAGCGTGGAGCAGATTGAGAAAGCAAAGGACAGCCAGCTTGCCCGCGACATCGAGGCGGCCCTGCCCCGCGAGCTTTCGAGAGAACAGCAGTTAGCCCTTGTCCGCTCTTTTATTCAGGACAACTTTGTGGACAAAGGGATGTGCGCCGATTTTGCCCTGCATGACAAAGGCACCGGCAATCCCCATGTCCATATCCTGCTTACCATGCGCCCGCTGAAAGAAAACGGCGAGTGGGGAGCCAAGTGTCGCAAGGTCTACGATCTGGACGAGCGCGGCCAGCGTATCCCGGACGGCAAAGGCGGCTGGAAGAACCACCGGGAAGATACCACGGACTGGAACGATAAAGGAAATGTGGAATTGTGGCGCGAAGCATGGGCGGACTATGTGAACCGGGCGCAGGCTGCGATTGGCCTGTCGGAGCGGATAGACCACCGCAGCTATAAGCGCCAGGGCATTGATAAGATTCCAAGTGTCCACCTGGGCGTTGCCGCGACCCAAATGGAGAAGCGCGGAATCCTCACCCGCAAGGGAGACTTAAACCGTCAGATTGCCGCCGACAATAAGCTGCTCAAAGAGATAAAAGCACGCATTACCCGGCTCTACAACTGGTCGAAGGAAGAAGCTGCCAAGCCGCAGGAGGAACAGCCCACCATGTTACAGTTGTGGACTGTCCAGCAGGAAATGAGCGGCGAAGCGACTTCCCGCAAAGGCCGCACAAAGAAGCTAAAGGAACAGGCAGCGGTTTTCAATCTGCTGAATGGGAACGGCATTACCACCATACAGCAGCTTTTTGAAAAAATCGAATCTACTAATGCGGACTACTATTCCCTGCGTGGGGAGATTGTTTCCGCCGAGCGTCAGATTGCCAAGCTGGAAGAACGCATTTCCATGTATGAGCAATACGAAAAATACCGGTCTGTCCATAGGCAGTACGCCAAGGTGAAGCCATCCAAAAAGGAACAGTTTGAGCAGGCCCACTATGCGGAGCTTGCCCTATACAATGCTGCCGCCCGTTTTCTGGACAACCTCAAAGCAGAGGGTGAGCCGGTCACACCGAAGAAGTGGCGCAGCGAAGTAAGCACGCTGTCCACAAAAAAGGATTTGCAATATACGCAGATGAAGCAAATACGGGAGGAACTCAAAGCGATGGAGAAGCTAAAGAAAGCGTCGGAGAAAATCGCCAGAGAGGAACCGGCACAGACCCGGAAGAAGGACGGACAGGAGCTTTAAGCAGACAAAACCGCCGCACAGAAATTTCTTCCATACAGCGGTCAGTATGCTATTTGCCGAACAGGTCGCTGTGCGTCCCGGTGCGGGCTAACGTCAGCACCAGCACATCGTCCTCAATGCGGTAGATCAGCAGCCAATCCGGGAGGATATGGCACTCGCGGTGTCCAATCCAATTCCCTGTCAGGGCATGGTCTTTGTTCTTATCTGGGAGCGGTTCGCCCATTGCAAGGGCTGAAACCACATCCTCTAACAATTTGATTTTCAGCCCGCGCTTCATTGCCAGTTTGTAATCTTTTTTGAATTGTGTCGTGGGCTTGACCGTGTATTTTGTTTTTCTCATGCCTTCAGGTCTGCGAACAGCTCATCCAAGTCGGTGTAACCCTTCACGGACGGGTCTTTCGCAATCCTTTCCGCTTCCAACATGGCGGCAATCGTTTCCTTGTTGGGCTGATTCAGGGAAATGTCAAATGGAATCCTGCCCTCGCGGAGCGACTGGCGGACAAAGATATTGAACGCCGTAGAAAGGTTCATGCCGAGTTCCCCAAAGAGCGCATCGGCCTGTGCTTTCAAATCCGAATCCATGCGGATACTGATATTTGTGGTAGAGCCAGCCATATAACCATCTCCTTTCGTGCTGGTAGTTATAGTATATGCTATCTGCACGAAAAACGCAATACTTTGCACGAAGAATTAACAGCAATTTCACTTTTAAGGAGGGCAAAATGCAAGAAATTATTTTGACAATCACCATAGTCATTCAAATCCCGGAGCCGCCCCTGCCGCCAGCACCCACAGCGGCAAAAAGGCCGGAGCCGGTCTTTCCCAAGGAGCAGCCGCCCATGTGCCGCTGCAAGGTGCGCTATGGAAACAAGGCGGCATGATTCCATTCCCGTCATGGACTACCGGCAATACCGGCGGGCGCGGCGATTAGTACATGAGTGCTGCAACTATGATTCCGGGAACTGTATTGCGCTGGACGACGGGGAGGAATGTGTCTGCGTCCAGAGTATTTCCTACTCCCTGCTCTGCCGGTGGTTCCGAGTTGCAGTGCTGCCGCTGGATAAGGCGCTGGAGGCTGCCCTGTTCCACCGGCTGGACAGGAAGAAATGCTGCGTGTGCGGAAAATTATTTCTCCCCGGTTCCAACCGCGCCAAATACTGCCCGGAATGTGCCGCCGCCATGAAGCGGAAACACGCCGCAGAGCGCAAACGGAAACAAAGGCATAAGTGTCACGCTTTAGGGGCTGAAAAAGCCTTGTAAATCAAGGACTTTTCCGAGGATGTCAAAGGGTATGCGATATAATTTACCTTTGCCCCCGAAAAACGGCTCTAAAAGGCGGACACGCGCCAATACGACCCAAAGGAGCGAACCAATGTCAGACAATCGGAAATATTACTACCTGAAACTGAAAGAGAACTTTTTCACGGACGAGAAAATGGTCATTCTGGAAAGTATGCAGGACGGGCTGTTGTATTCCAATCTGCTGTTGAAAATGTATCTCATGTCGTTAAAGCATAACGGCGTCCTTATGCTCAATGACCGGCTCCCCCACACGCCCCAGACTATCGCCACCTGCACCCGCCACCAGATCGGAACCGTGGAACGGGCGCTGAAAGTGTTCATAGAGTTTGGGCTGGTGGAGATTCTCACGGACGGGGCTTATTACATGGCCGACATACAGCTTTTGATTGGACAATCCTCTACCGAGGGGGAGCGGAAAAAGAAAGAGCGTATGCGCCTGAAGCGTCAGAATCTTCTCCCGTCCGGGCAGACGGACATTTGTCCACCAGAGATTAGAGATAAGAGTATAGAGAATAGAGAGTGTGATAACGCACACGCTCATGGACGTTATCGAAATGTTTTTCTCACTGACGAAGAACTGACAGAACTGCAAAGCGAATTGCCGACCTTGTGGCAGAACTACATTGACCGGCTCTCCGAGTATATGGCGTCTACCGGCAAACAGTACCAGAACCATGCCGCCACAATCCGCCGGTGGGCTGCCGAGGACAGGAGGAAGAACGCCTCGCAGACCCGGAACCGGGATTACAGCGTAAAGGAGGACGAAACTATATGATTGAGATTACCGCAGAAATCCGCGCATGGATTGATGAAAATGCCGGGAGTGTGGAGCTTGCCGCAGATGAATACATAGACCCCGCTGACGGCCTGATTCACTGTAAGACCTGCGGCGGCCAACGCCAGACCATTGTTCCATGCTTCGGAAAATCCGGCTATTTCATGCCCCGCTGCGTCTGCCCCTGTCAGGCCGAAGCAGACCGGCGGCGCAGGGAGGCCGAGGAACAGAGGAACCGCATGGAGAGTACCACGGGACTTTCCCGTATGTCATCCAGTGTCCGGGAGATCACGGTCAATGACCGCCTGCGGCTTCTGCATGACTTCTATCGCCCCGGCGAGGAGCAGCTATTCCGGTTCAATTTGGAGGACACCATACGCAAAGGGCATGACTTCCGGGACTGCATCGCCCCGGACTGTATTTCCTTTCAAAAAAATCACTATGAGTTGGGCGATCATGTGGGCCGTACCCTGTTCCTGCGGGAATATGCCAGCTTTATCTCTGACGCGATGATCACGGAGCTGATGGACTATCCTCGGAACATGATGCTTTCCATCGACATTATCCCTGTGGCCATGGACGAAGCAGTGAGCGATATTCGCAAGCGGATCATGTCCGTGGAATCGGATATTACCCGCTGGCAGCAGCGGCAGAATCAGAACAACAATTTTACCGCCAATATCCCCTATGACTTGGAGCAGATGCGGAGCGAAACGAAGGAATTCATGGACGACCTCATGAGCCGCGACCAGCGCATGATGCTGGCACTTGTCACGCTGACGCATTTGGCGGACAACCTCGAACAGCTTGACCAGGACACCGAGGCCCTGCAAGCCATCGGGCGGGCGCGGGGCTGTCAGTTTAACATTCTGCGCTATCAGCAGGAGGATGCGCTGAACACGGTGCTGCCCCTCGGCTTAAAGCGCATTGACGCCACCCGTACCCTGACCACGGAATGTACCGCTGTCCTCATGCCCTTCAAATCGCAGGAAATTCAGGACGCAGGCGGCATCTACTACGGCGTCAACGCCGTATCGCATAACCTCATCGTCTGCAACCGCGGAAATCTGCTCAACGGCAACGGTTTTATTACCGGCGTGTCCGGCTCTGGCAAGTCGATGGCGGCAAAGCAGGAGGTCTCCGCGCTGGCGCTCTCTACCGACCATGACATCATTATCGTCGATCCCGAACGCGAATATGGCGAGCTGGTACGGGCGTTGGGCGGCGAGGTCATTACCATCTCCGCCTCTGATCCAAATGGCTGCCACATCAATGCGCTGGACTTGTCTGAGGGCTACGGTGACGGCAAGGAGCCGCTGGTGATGAAGTCCGAGTTTATCATGTCGCTCTACGAGCAGCTTATGGGCGCGGATAAGATCGAGCCGCAGGAGAAGTCCATCATCGACCGTAGTGTGGGCAACATCTACCGGGAGTATCTGAAAAACTATCAGGGCGAGCCGCCTACGCTGAAAAATCTTTACGATGATCTGATGAAGCAGGTCAACCCGGAGGCACACCGGATCGCGCTGGCGCTGGAGCTGTTCACGGTGGGCAGTCTGAATGTTTTTTCCCACCAGACCAATATCAACACAAAAAGCCGCATTCTCTGCTTCGATATTCAGGACTTGGGCGAAAATCTGAAATCGGTGGGCCTGCTGGTGATGCTGGACGCCATTTACAACCGCGTCATTCAAAACCGCAAGGCGGGGAAATACACCCATGTCTACATCGATGAGATCTATCTGTTTTTCGCCAACGGGGGCGGCAGCGGACATAGCATTACCAATTACAGCAGCGAATTCCTCTACAAGTGCTGGAAGCGCTTCCGTAAATACGGCGCGACGCTCACCGGCATCACGCAGAATGTGGAGGAATGTCTGCTGTCCAACACGGCGCGGATGATGTTCGCAAACTCCGAGTTCCTGCTGATGCTCAATCAGGCCACCACCGACCGGGAGCAGCTTGCCCGCCTGCTGGGTGCGTCGGATACGCAGATGAGCTATGTAGACAATGCCCCTGCTGGCCACGGGCTCATCAAGGTAGGCGGAGCCATTGTGCCTTTCGCCAATGAGCTGCCCAAAAATACGGAACTGTACCGCTTAATGTCAACACGCCCCGGTGAGGAGTGACGCCATGCGGGACTTGAAAATTAAACCCGGCATGGACACGCCGAAGGCAAAGTTGAAGAACCCCGCGCCTAAAGACGCCGATTCCCTTCTGAAACAGCACATGGACAAGCGGCAGCGGGAAAAGGAGCCGGAAAGCCGCGATCCTGTGCGCTACGCCACCGACCGCGTGGAGAAAAATATGCGCCGTGGTGCGGCTGGGGCGGCGGATGCCTCGCGGCGTATGATAAAGCACTACCGAGGAAAGCTGCGACAGGGTAAAGAGAATGCGATAAGAACTCACAGCACGACAGAACCGACAGATATGGGGATTGGTTCAGGAAGCGGCTCTATCAATGCACCAATGGGATATGACTCCTCAGCCCAACCCGCTGCACGAAACGAAGTCGGAAATCAGACCGTACCTCCGCAAAATCGCGGAGGTACAAAAAGCGCAAATGCCGCCCCGCAGGAGCGGGGGCGGCAGAAAGCTGCGCAGGACGCGAAAGCCGCCTATGGGCGGAACCTTGCCGAGAAAAGAACAGCAGAGCGGCACATTGTACCTCCACCGTCCGACCGTGGAGGTACAATGACCACTCCGCAGAAAGGCAATTCGGGGGCTTCGGCCAAGGGCAGTCCTGCCCCCAAGAGCGGACAGGCCATGACCACAGCCACGCGCACCATGCGTGTTCGACCAACTGACCACGCAGCGCCGAACAATGCAATCATCACGCACCGCGCAAGGGCGGCGGCGCAGAGAAAGGCACAGCAGACAATGCTCCAGACATCCGCAAAGAACGGAGGCAGTGGGGCAAAAAAGATGGGCGGCGCAATGGTGCAGGCGGTACAGACGATTGGGAGGGGTATCGCGTCCGCCGCAAGTTCCATCGTGGCGGCGGGCGGCGGTGCGGTGGTGCTGGTGCTGCTCCTGACGGTGATCCTTGTGGCGGCAATCGTGGCATCACCCTTCGGCATCCTCTTTTCCAACGAGAGCCGGGAGGCGGGCGTCGTGCCG
>JABLTM010135095.1_pt1 | contig 18361 bp, 19 predicted proteins | sample 7160121 | NCBI WGS metagenome assembly JABLTM01 (sample SAMN14651224, study PRJNA627086) | human gut metagenome | isolation source: feces | host: Homo sapiens
GAAAATAGAAGAAATACTAATCGATTCAAAAGAATACCCAGAAAAATTGAAAAATATATATGATTCTCCGCAGAAATTATATGTTTTAGGAAATAAGAATTTGTTATATAGAAAAGGAATTGCGATAGTTGGTTCCAGAGATGCTACACAATATGGCAAAAAAATAGCATATGATTTATCAAAAGAATTAAGTGAGAATGGTATAGTTATAATTAGTGGATTAGCAATTGGAATTGATTCATATGCACATATTGGAGCATTACAAAATGGAACAATTGCAGTATTAGGGAGCGGAATTGATAATATCTATCCGAAAGAAAATATAGAATTAGCACGAGAAATAATAAGAAATAACGGATGCATAATTTCAGAATATTCATTAGGCGAAAAACCAGAAAGATTACATTTTCCGCAAAGAAATAGAATAATAAGCGGATTGGCAGATGGAGTAGTTGTTGTTGAAGCAAACCAAAAAAGTGGAGCATTAATAACTGCAGATTTCGCCATAGAACAGGGAAAAGAAGTTTTTGCTGTACCACGGAGACATAATAAAAAAACAAAGTGAAGGAGCAAATAAATTAATACAAGATGGAGCATTTCTTGTTACATCAGCAAAAGATATAATAGAAAATATTTAGTAATCTATCTTGAAATTAAAAGCAAAAATGTGTATACTAACATATATAACATACAGAAGAAGGGAAGAAAAAATGGAGAATAGTGGAATAGAAAGTTTAATTAATTTAGTAAATAGAATAGAAATAACAAAAGACAATGAAAAACAAGTAAAACAAATAAAAAAATTAATACAACAAGAAGACTATGTAGAAGCAATAAAAATTTTAAATGAATTAAAAGAACAGCGAAAAATAAAATTAAAAGATTTATCGATAATAGATATAATTCAAAATGATAATGAAGAAAGTGATGAAGAATTATTTAAAGAAGAAATTATACCAGAAGAAATTGAAAAAGAGCAAGAAGAAAAAGAAGAAAGCATATATCCAAAAGAGTTGGCAGATGAAGAACTTGAAAAACGATATGTAGGATTATTATTAGAAAATCCAAAAGCAATTTCTATGTATTATATTTTGCATGAAGATTGTTATTTTAAAAGTGACAAATTGTTAAATTTATATAAGAGTGTATTATTTACAGAAGGCCAGGCCTATGCACCTCAAATAGCCAAAAATGAATTTAATTTTGCAAAAGAAGGACCAGAAACATATCAACAGAAAAACGAATTAAAAGAAATGGCAAAAAAAGGCAAATATAATTTTGAAAAGACATATGTGGAATTAAGAAAATTGTTTGAGATAAGGAAAAATTATTTAGAAAATCCTATAAAAGAAACACAACAAAAAATTGTAGAAATTTTAAAATATGAACTATATGATCAAATGACAATACAAGAAGTAAAAGATGCAATTGTTCAGATAACAACTACAGAAAAATTCAAGAGAGCTATATTAAGTAGCCATATTACAGATTTTTTATTAACAGGTGACAATAGTTTAACAACAGGATTAGAATTACCATTTCCAATATTAGATAGTGTATTCAAAGGAATACGAAAAGGGGAGACAATGGCTTATGCTATGCCATCTAACTCAGGTAAAAGTAGATTTACAATAAATTTGGCAGCCTATATAGCTTTTATACATCATAAAAAGGTATTAGTAATATCTAATGAAATGTCAGAAGAAAAAATGAAACTATGCTTAATAACAACTGTTTTAAATAATAAAGAAATTCAAAAATTACATGGACAAAATATATCCAAAACAGAAGGAGAATTATTAGAGTTTAAATTTAGGCCAGATAATGGAATTGATGTACAAGTTGATGAAGATGGATTTGTACAAAAACAAGAGAATGAAAAACAAAGTGACTTTGCGAGAAGGCTTATAGAAATATCAGAGGAGTTTAGGAAAACAATTGCTGTTACAGAATGGATAGACAAACAAATAAAAAATTCAATATATTTTGTTAATATTACAAACCACACAAATGATGAATTGGAGAAGGTTATTTTAAATTATTATTACAAAGAAAAAATAGAGTATATGTTTTATGATACATTAAAAACAGATACAGAAAATATAGGTAATGGAGAAGAATTGAAAAAGACTGCAACAATTCTTTCTAATTTAGCGCAAAATTTGAATATATTTATTGCATCATCATTGCAATTGACAGAGAGCAGTACATTACCAATAAATTTGAATATTAATGATTTAGCTGTAAGCAGAACAGTAAAAGAAGTTCTAGATACATTGTGTTTAATTAAACAAATACATAATGAAGATTTAGAAAAATACGAGTATTCTTTAGAAGAGGTTGATACAAAATTTTATGACCTGAAAAAGTATAAAGATCCTGATGTGAGATATTATGCTTGTGTTGTTGATAAAAATAGAGCAGGTGCAAAACCCAAAGTAGTATTTAGACTAAATTTAGCATATAATATGTGGGAAGAATTGGGATATTTAAGATTAAAATCAATAGAAGAAAAAAAGTAAAATAAAATATTTTAATAAAAGTAAGATTATAATTGAAGGATTAGAGGAAGTTTATTATGAAGGAAATTGAAACAGATAATATATTATTAAGAGAATTTAAAGTAGAAGATGCAGAAGTAGCATTTGACAATTGGGCAGGAATAAAAAAAATAGCGGATTTATCAGATTTTAATGTACATTTAAGTGTTGATGAAACAAGGCAAATGATAAAAATTGGATTAGGTGATGGTGAAGGAGAAAGATATACAGTTGCGATTATATTTAAAGAAACAAATGAAGTTACTGGATTTATACGTATATACGATATTTCTACAAAAAATAAAACTTGCAAAATAAGATTTGTAGTAGGAAAAAAGTGGCTAAATGCAGGAAAAGAAAAATTATATTCAGAGGCAATAAATGCTATAGCATCTAATTTATTGGAAAATGGATTTGATGTTATTTCATACGAATGTTGTGATGGTACAGAATTTTATAAGATAAAAGTAAAAATACTAGAGAATACAGATTTTGAACAAGAGGCTGTATTACATCAAAGAATAGTTAATGAAGAGACAGGAGAGAAGAACAATAAAGTAATATATTCAATTATTAAACAAAAATAATAAAATTGTTGCATTACAAGTGAAACTCAAAAGTTCTAATACAACCCCTGTGCGAATACAATTAAACAAAAGTATTCGTATGGGGGTTTCAGAATGAAAAAAATAAATTCACACAATTACAATTCGTCAATAGCTGTGCATAAAACAATAGAAGAAAGAGCAACTAATTTGGCGCATTATATTATAGATTCAAAAGATACAGTGAGAGGTGCTGCTAAAAAATTTTGTATTAGTAAAAGTACCGTACACAAAGATGTAACATTCCAGAACGGTAAAAGTAAAGGAGAACCTATTCCAGAAAGTATTGAGATTAAAGGAGTTTTCTTGAGTACAAGAAATCCTGTTGTTAGGTTGGGATTGGTAATTAAATAAAAATATAGGCAATTTACATATTTAAAGTGTGGATTGCTTTATTTTTATTATGATATGTGATAAAATAAGTTAAAATGAAGGAGATAAAATTATGGCAAGTAAACCAATATATCAAATATATGCAGAATTACAAGATTATGAACCAAAAATATGGAGAAGATTTCAAGTGATGAATGATATAACAATGGCAAGATTAGCTTATATATTAATGACACTTTTTGAGATGAAAGGAAGTCATTTATATTTATTTGAAGTAGATGAATTGAATAATTTTATTGTCAATAATTTAGAATATTATAATAAACACATAGAAGATTTTAAAAATGATGATTTGTTTAAAATTGGACAATATGGATGTATATTTGAAGATGATGATATTATTCCACGATTGGATAAAAGATATAGAGAATTAAAAGATGCAAAAGATGTGAAATTGAAATGGATATTAAATAAAGTAAATGAAAAGATGGAATTTCAATATGATTTTGGTGATAATTGGAGATTTAATGTTATATTAGAAAAAATATTCCAAGATAATAATATAAATGGCAAAGATTTACCAAGAGTAATTGAAGGAGAAGGATTTGGAATAATTGAAGACTGTGGTGGAGTGATGGGATTAGAAGACATTAGAGAAGCATTTAAAATTAAAAAAGGCGAAGATTATGAAATGTATTCTAATTGGTTAGGCAAAGAAGAATTAGACTTAGAAAAATGTGATTTAGATGATTTGAATTTTAGATTAAAAAAGTTACCTAGAATTTTTAGAGACAGCTATGAATATGGTCTAGAGCCAACAGAAAGATCAATAAAAATATTAGAAAGAGATTATTAATAAAAGGTTGATAAAATAAAATTAAATATGCTTAAAAGGTTGATAAAAAAATATGAATTTTGAATAATATAAAAAATATTTTAAATAAAGCTCTAAAAGTAAAATTTTAAGGCTTTATTTTTTTGACTTAAAATTATACTAAAAACAATTTTAAAAGCCACAAAATCGAACGTGGTGTGAATAAAAAACGAAAGGAGGGTATGCAATGCAAAAGTTAAAAGGAATATGGATACCAGCAGAAATTTTATTGAATAAAAATTTATCAGATAAAGAAAAAGTAATACTTGCAATGATTCTATATTTGAGTGAAGAAAAAGGAAGTTGCTTTGCAAGTAATAAATATATAGCAAGCATTGTAAATGTAACACATGAAAGAGTATCTAAAATTATAAGTTCATTAAAAGATAAAGGGTATGTAAGTGTTAAATTAAAATACAAAACAGATAGCAAAGAAATAGAACAAAGACAAATTACACCTGTAGTCGAAAATATCAATAGGTATAGTCAAAAACTTCAAGAGGGTATAGACAATAATAACTATTTAGATAGTGAAAAACGACCATACCCTATAGGTGAAAATAACAAAGATATAATAAATAATATAAAAAATAAAAATGATTATAATAAGGAATGCCAAACAAGTAAAAAGAAATATGTACCATATAGAAGCGACAGAAATTATGATAACTTCAATTGGGATAGCTTATATGCAAATTATAAAGAGATTACTGCTACTTAAATATTTAGCTAATCTCTTTTAATTTGCCTAAAAAACTATTTATAGTTTTTTAGCACCAAAAAATAAAAATTAGCTTTTTATTTTTGAGTGGAAAGGGTGCAGGAACTCCTGCCACACTAACACTTTTGGAAGCGGTAGGCTAAAAAAGTGTTGTAGTGTGTTACAACACATTAGATAAAGCAGAAGATTTTAGTTTATCTCTGTGTTTACTCATTAGATTAAAAGAAGGAGGTTACATGAAATGAGTTATGCGATAATAAGAAATACAAAATACAAAAGAGAAAATTTAAAAGGAATATATAGACATAACGAAAGAAGAAATAAGAATTATTCAAATGCAAATATAGATAAAGAAAAATCATATTTGAACTATGCAATAAAATCTCCACAATATAGTTACGAAAAGGAATTTGAAAGAATAAGAAGAAAATATGATTTAAAAGGACAAATAAAAACGGTTAGTAATATAGCTTGTGAATATATAATAACATCAGATAAAGAATTTTTTGAAAGAATAGGAGAAGAAGAAACAAGAAGATATTTTGAAACTGCTTATAAATTTATAAGTGAATACAAGAATTTAGGTGAACAATATATAATGTCTGTAAAAGTGCATATGGATGAGGAAACTCCACATATGCACTTGATTTTTTTACCTGTTGTTCATACCAAAGATAAAGAAGGTAATGACATTGATAAATTAGCTTGTAGCGAATTTTGGAAAGCAAAAGATAGTTATAGACAATTACAAAATGCTTTCTATGATTATATGACTTCTCATAATTTTAAATTAGAACGAGGTGTACCAATAGAAGAATCTGGAAGAAAACATTTAGACTTGAAAGAATATAAAGATATAACCAACTTTGATAAAACAAAAGAAAAATTACAAAATATAAAACTTGAATTACCTAATATTCCTAATTTAGAAGATATAAATGTAAATAGACTTTCAAAAAAGAGAGACGAAAAGATACTTGAAGAAATAATTAAATCAAAAGATAACTTGATAAATGACTTATATCAAGATAACCTAATTTTGCAACAAGAATTATCAAGACAAGCAAGAATGGTAGAAAAAGCAGAAAAATATCAAAAGGAAAGAGAAAAAATAATGGCAGATAATAAGAAAATGCATAATCAAGTAGAAAACATTAAGGCAAAATATAAAGAAAAAGAATTCGACTTAGAATGGAAATATAAAAGCAAAATCAAAAGTTTAGAAAAAGAAAATAAACATTTACACAAAATAGTAGATAAATTTTATGAAACTGTTGAAAAATTTATAGAGTGGATTTGTCATAAGTTTGGAATAGGTGAAGCAAAAGAATTAGTTAGAAATTTTGAAAAAGATACTAATACTTTAATAGATCCAGAAAAGCAATTAAAAAATGAAGAAAGAGAAAAAGAATGGAACTTTGAACTATAAAAATAATACACGAATTTCTAATTATTTTAAGGTTAAAAACTGAAATTATTGATTTATAGATAATTTTATGGTAAAATTATGTCATCTTAAATACGAGGAGGTACTTTAATTACAACATAATTATATTGTAATGAAACTAATAACCTAGTAAAATCACAAGGAGGTAAAGCAATGAAATTATTTATTAATTCAGGAGTTTGTGAACGGATATGGAATGGCAATGTAAAAACTAAACAGTCTCCAGGCAAATTACAATTACGTGTGTCTATTCCAAATTATTTAGAAGAGGAGCAGAGACATGAAAACATTAATTTTGTTTTTAATATTGAAGGAATAAGTAAAAAATCTTTCGAGAGAGATCTTTTATTTGAAAACATTTCTTTACGAAAAACAAGTAAGAATTCCTACAGTATTGATTTTTCAAAGAAAACTTCAGAACGATATATGTATGCGTTAATTAGAAGTACTGCTGTTGTTCCTGATGATGTTTTTATTCCATCTGCCATGAAAGATAAGGTAACAGTTCTTCGGAGAATACGTTTTGTTGATGATGAAGTTGACTATGGGGACTTTTTATCAAATGTGTACTTAATAAAAATTGATTTGGGTTGTCATGAAAGTATTCCTATATATCTTGCTTATGATGATCCAAAACTTTTAAAAGAGCACTATGTTTTCTACAAAACAAATTGGCATGAGGAATATCACATTTCTAAAAAATTAACAACTTTCATATATATTGATGAATATAATAAAAATCAATATATATCTTTATCAGAACTTTGTAACTAATTTATTATTAACCAAATCTTAAAATTTTAAGGAGGTAGTTAAATGAACATTGAACGAGATAACTTAAAGAAAGCACGGGAACTACTTAATGAATTAGAAACATTAGAATCAGCTCTTAATGTTTCAAGTAATTATGATTCAGAAATATATGCACAATTTCATACGGTGCATAATAACAATAAAGGATACTCTAAAACAGTAACAATTCCTATTGCTAAGAGAGGATTTATAGGGGATTCTACTAGAAAATTCATCATTGATGAAATTAATCTTAGAATTGAAAAAATCAAAAAAGAGCTCGAAACAATGTAACATTCAGATAGGCAATACTTTAATTAGTATTGCCTATTGTTATATGTGTTTCTAAAATTTCCAATACATATCACTTAATTTCTTCAATTCTATTCTAAAATCTTCAATTTGCTCATCTGCATAAGTATCTCTTAATTCTCTAGCTTTTTTAGACCATTCTTTAAATTTCTTCTCTTTAAATTCTTTAGTATGACTATAATGTGCTCTATGCATTCTTTTATATTCTCGATTGTATTCTTGTAAAATGGAACTATTTTCAACTTTTTCTTTTCGTTTGTAAATAGCTCCAATTTCTTTGCAAGTTTTTCCAGAATCTAAATATAAGTTATTACAATATTTTTGGTCATTTCTACCTTTTTGATTTGGATTTTTACTGCTAGTTACAGGAATAAATAATCTTCCACAATTTTCACATTTATTTATAGTAAAGTTATTGTGAATGACCTTAAATAACTCAAATCTAATTTGATCTTCTGCATTTTGTAATTCATAAACTTCTTCTGCTGCAATATGTTTTTCTTTTATTATCTCTACTATTTTTTCAAGATTCAATTTTCTCTCTTCTCTTGGTAATTCTGTATCACATATATATTTTATTTTGAATTTACTATCAAGAAAAAGGGCATGTGCAGGCTTAGTGTTGAAATAATGTATATCAAATACTTTTTTAGTTTCATATAAGAATAATTTTTCAGGAACACTTAAGCTTCTAACAAGAGAATTATTAGAATATTTGCTTATTAATTCTAATCTTTCTTTTAAATCTGTTTTCTTTTCCATTAAATTTTCAATTAGTAAATCTCTCATAGTTTCAAAGAATTTCATATATTCAGCATGTTTTTTATTTGATACCTTATCTATTTCTTGTGTCCATTTAATTAATAAAATTTCTGGAGTATATTCATCTTCTTCTAGTTCTCTAAATATTTTACTGGGGTAATATTTTGAATCTTCAATAAGTACACCTATTTGTGATTTAAACAATAAATCACTTCTGAATGTTTTTGTGTTATATGTTTTTACAATTATATCTATTAAGACTTGAGTATAAAAATGTGTATAAGGCGAAAGTTCTAAACATGCTCTAACTATTTGAAACATTTTAAAGAAACAATCCATTTTTTCATCCATTGTATCAGATTCTTTGGCAGTACACACCAGGTTTATTAATTGTGTATAAATGGCTTTTAATTTATCAAAATTTTTATAATCCATTATTGCAAATTCATATAGTTTATCACCAATATTATATTCAAAATCATGAATTGCACCAAAATATTCTCCGACCATTTCTTATTATAATTTTATTATTATTAATTGTGAAATTCGTTATCATATCAATGTTTCCTCCATTTTAAAAAATAGAATATAGCTATTTCAATTTTAAATTTATCTATAGACTTTGTAAAATCTCTTTACAAGCTATTTTTAGGCGAGTACAATGAAATTGCAAAATAGAAAATAGTAATTTTAAATATCTGTTTTCTATTATAGCACATTGAAAATTGAATAGCAAACTGCAAGACATATAATGATACTTCTGTCTGGCTAACGTGATGTAAAGGGGCGGTTCTGTAAAGCAGGAATGAGGGCAAATCTCATATGGATATTTACCACTTGTAGTTTTAAAATAAAAGTAATATTTTTAAAACTTTAATAATAGTATTGAAATGGAAGAAGGTGAGAATTTTGAAAAAGAGTTTGAATATTACATTTATTAATCCTAATACAGAAGAACAAATAGTACAAGCTATGGCTGGAGTTCTTGCTTATAATTTGGCTGAGAATGATGAAAATATAAAATTTGATTATAATTCAAATTCTTATCAAAATTCTCACGAAATAGAAGATGAACTAGAATTATGATGACAAAAATTCTTTGAAAAAATTTTGCAAAATGTCTTGTCAAATTAATAAAAAGTGTGTATAATGAATATAATAGTAGTAGATATTTAATATCTACTATAATTAAAAATGTGAGTCGCAACCCTATTTGCGAATTAAATGGATAGGTGAGAAAATGTGAGCCGCAACCCTGCTTGCGAGATATAAATGGGCAGGTGAAAAAATGTTAATTATAGTAAAATGTGGGGTCTATAAAAAAATAGATCCCATATTTTCATAAAAGGAGAAATGTAACAAAAATGGTAATAGAAGATGGAAAATTTTACTTTATAAAAGATGAATTTTTTGATGTATTTAAAGATTATGGTTTGATGGTAAATAAAGAAAATGGAAATAAAAGACCGTGTTACTTTTGTTTCAGAGATAGACAAAACAAAGAAATAATATGGTTTGTTCCAATATCTACTAAATATGACAAATATAAGAAAATCTATGACATAAAAAAAGTTAAAAGTGGAAAAAGACCAGTATATAACTTTGTTTTTGGTAATGTATTGGGAAAGAAAGCAGTATTTCTTATACAAAATATATTTCCTACAACTATAAAATATATAGAGAAAAAATATAGAAATTCTAATATGGATGTTGAAATTCCAGAAATTGTTAAAGAAGAAGTTATTACAAAAGCATTAAGAGTAGTAAATCTTGCAGAAGATGGTGTAAATATTCCATTTTACAATATAATAGAGATGAGAAATATATTACTAAAAAGATAGAACAGTGACAATGGCACACAAAATGACACTGAAAGAGAACTAATCAAATGTACTCGCAACCCTGTTGGCGACAAATAAATTCACAGGTGAACAGATGTTACTCGCAAACCTACTTGCGACAAATAAAAGCGTAGGAGGACAAATTGAAACCGCTGACCAATATGCGGTATATAAGTAGTTGGGGTGTGAAGTTTAAAATCTATTCCAAAATAAAACGGAGTAGATTTTTTATTTTTCGTATTGTCTTTTTACAACTAATATGCTAAAATGTAACAGAACGAAAGTAATGAAACTGAAATTAAAAAGGAGAGATTGTTTTATGAAAATTGCAGCATATTGTAGAGTATCAACTGAAAAAGAAGCACAAATAGATTCTCTTGAAAAGCAAATAGAGTTTTTTAATGAATTTACAAAAAAGAATGGATATGAATTGTACAAGCTATATGCAGATGAAGGAATATCAGGAAAGCAAATAAAGCACAGAAAACAATTTCAGCAAATGATGGAAGATGCTAAACATAAGAAGTTTGAAAAAGTAGTAGTAAAAGATGTAAGTCGTTTTGCAAGAAATACAGTTGATTTATTACAAAGTGTAAGAGAACTAAAATCTTATGGTGTGCAAGTAGATTTCTTAAACAATGGCGAAGTAATGGAAGGTGGCTCTGAATTTATATTAACAATTTTAGGAGCGATGGCACAACAAGAAAGTGCAAATATGTCTAAAAGGGTTAAATTCGGAAAAGATATTACAGCTCAAAAAGGAAGAGTGCCTAATTTGGTATTTGGATATGATAAAATTCCAAATGAAAGATATACTCTAAAAATAAATGAAGAAGAATCCAAAATAGTTAAAGAAATATTTGAAAGCTATGTATACAAAGGAATTGGAACAACAAAAATTGCTTGGGATTTAAATGACAGAGGAATAAGAACAAAGAAAACAAAATCAAAATGGGTACAAACTTCTATCGTAAGAATGCTTAAAAATCCAATATATACAGGTAGAGTAACAAATAAGAAATCAGAAGTAACAGACTTTATAACTGGAACAAGAAAAGAATTACCAGAAGAAGAATGGATAATAGTGGAAAAGCCAGAAATGAGAATAATATCAGACGAACTATTTAACAGAGCACAAGAACTATTAGAACAGAGATCAAACGAATTTAAACTAAACAATAAAAGAGAAAAAACAGAATATGTATTTAGTACACTTATATATTGCAAACATTGTGGTTATTCATTTAGAAGAATAAAAAGAAAATATAAAGAAGATGGACCAGAATATATAAGATGGGTATGTAGTGGAAGAAACTCAATGGGTGTGAATCATTGTCCTAATACAACTGTTATAGATGAAGAAGAACTTTTAAATGCAATTAAAGAATATTTAAAAAGTATAATATCGAATAAAAAGAACTTTATGAAAGCAGTAGAAAAAGAGTTTGAAAAAATTACAAAATTAAGAGAGAGCAACGAACGAAGTGAAGAAATTTTACTTAAAGAAATAGAAAAAGTTACTACTAAAAAGCAAAAATATATGGAAATGTTCCAAAATGAAGTTATTAACATACAAGAACTAAAACAATATACAAATCCATTAAATGAAGATATTGCAAGGTTAGAGCGAGAGCTAAAATTAATTACTTCAGAAATAAAAGAAAAAGATGTATTAGAAAAAGAGTTAACAAAAACAATAAAAACAGTAGATGACATATTAAATAATCAAACAATAACGAATGCAATGTTAAAAACAATTATAGATGTAATTGAAGTTGATTCAGATTCAAATGTAGAAGTAAGACTAAAACTATTAAATGAAATAGGAACAAATGAGCCAGTAATAACAAAATTTGAAGACATTTACCAAAGTGTCGAAGAAAAAGAAAATACAAAAAATAAAGAAAATTCTACCGCTCTGAAAAGTATCAACGGTACACAAGGATGTAACCGAAAGGTTAATGGAAATAAATCCAATGCTAGCAAAAGAAGTTAGAGAAATATTAGATGAAAATAAAGCCGAGAGACATATAAGAGGAGGAATGGCAACAAAACTTAAATATATGAAAAAATAAGAAAAGTATTGCAATTTTGTTTGAAAAATAATAAAATAAAATTACGGAGGAAAAAATATGAATGTAGTAATAGAAGATGAAAGCAAAAAAAATAAAAAACTAAAAATATTATATATAGGAATAATAAGTATATGTTTAATTGCAATAATATCAGCAGTAGTATTGCAAATAGTTAAAGAAAATAATGGCTCTGAAGTTGCTAATTTACCACAATTAACAGATGATCAAAAAAATAAACACAAAGAAGAATTTTACAATATATTTGAAAACAAAGTAAACTATTTAGAAAACAACAGTTATAAAATAACAAAACTAGAATCAAATAAAGAAATTATATATACTGGATATCAAAATAATGACAATAAACTTAATGATTATGAGATGAAAGTTAATATTCCATATATTAATATAAATAATGACACAATAGAAGAATTTAATACACAGATAAGAGATATATTTGAAAAAAAAGCCAAAAGTATAGTAAATACACAAAACAATAATGTTATATATACAGTAGATTATAGTGCATATATATCAAATAACATTTTATCATTAGTAGTAAGGTCAACTTTAAAAGAAGGAACAAATCCTCAAAGAGATATAATACAGACATATAACTATGATTTAACAAATCAAAAGGAATATACTATAGATGATATGTTAAATGCAAAAGGAATGACAAAAAAAGAAGCAAACCAAAAGATAAAAGAAGAAATAAAAACACAACAAGAAAAAGCGGAAGAACTTGAAAAGTTAGGATACACAACATATAAAAGAGATTATACAAGTGATGTATACAATATAAATAATGTTACAGAATATTTTATGGGAGAAGATAATGCTTTATATGTAATATATGCATATGGAAACGAAAACAATACAAATGAAATGGATGTTGTAATAATGTAAAAAAAACGGTCTAGGTAAAACTAGATCGCTTTTTTGAAAATAAAAGGGGATGTTTATTAATCAGTTCTTACTGACTATGCTTATAATATACCAATGAAATTTGTTCATTGTGTGAACTAATAGTGAAAGTTTGAAAAATTAAGGAGTTTCTTCAAGAGTTATTGTAATATCTTTTTCTTCACCTTTTCTATTAATTTTTAATTTCATTGTATCACCAATTTTGTGTGAATTTTTAATTTCATTTAATTCATCCATAGTTGTAATATCTTTATCATCAGCTTTAACTATAACGTCTCCAGATTGTAAGCCTGCTTTTTCAGCTGGTGAAAAGTTTTGAACAGTTTTTACATAAACTCCAACAGTTAAGTTATATTTTTTTGCTGTTGTTTCATCTAAACTGATACCACTAATACCAATATAAGGTCTTAAAACTTTATTGTGGTCAATTAATTGATTTGTTACATCAAGTGTAGAATTTATAGGAATAGCAAATCCAATTCCTTCAACACCACTACCAGATAATTTTAATGTGTTAATACCAATAACTTTTCCGTCACTATTTACAAGTGCACCACCACTATTACCTGAATTTATTGCTGCATCTGTTTGAATACAAGTATATTTAGTACCTTCAGATTCTACTTCTCTATTTACAGCACTTATAATACCTTGTGTAACAGTTGTATCTAATCCAAGAGGACTACCAACAGCCATTACAAATTCTCCAACTACAGCTTGATCAGAATCACCAAATTCTGCAGCAGTTAAACCAGTTTTATCAATTTTTAAAACAGCTAAATCTGTTTGAGAATCTTTTCCAACAATTTTTGCATCATAAGTTGCATCATCACCATAAGTTCCACTATTTAATTTTACTTTTACAGATGTTGCATCTGAAATATCATAATATGAATATGAGTTAGAAGAACTTGTATCTACAACGTGATTGTTTGTTAAAATATAACCATCTTCGCTTATTATAATACCAGAACCTGTAGCCGTAGCTGTTGAAGTTTGTGGTGTTCCAAATCCAAATATTGAATTTGAAGTTGCTGTATAAGAAACTTCTATACCAACTATTGAAGGTAAAATTTTGTTAGCTGCAAATACGGCTGTATTTGAATAATTAGAAAGTGATATTAAATTTGATGTTGTTCCAGAAGATGTTTGAACTGTTGCTTTTGATGATGTATCACTTCCTGTTAATTTTTGTTTTATTGATGGAATTCCAAAACATGTTCCAATAACTAAAGCACATCCCATAATTCCACTTACAAATGGTACTAATACAGTTTTTCCAAATCCATTTGAGTGTTTAAAATTAGCCTTTGAAGTTTTGCTTGAAATTACTTCAAATCTGTTTTCATTTTCATCCATTGTAAGGACCTCCTCTTTTTATTTATTTACTGCATATAGGATACACCACATTTGTGAAAAAATTGTGAAAATAATGTAAAAAACTAATTTTTTTATTGAAATAAATAGTTTCTACATATATAATATATACAGAAGAGAGGATGAAAGAATTATGAAAAATGAAAATGGTGTAGCAATTCCTACATTAATAATTATAATTTCTATAATTATTGTTGTTGCAATTGTTGGAATAAAATATGGAAAAAAAATGATAAATGATAACCAATTACAAGATTTAAGAACAGACATGCTATTAATACAAGCAGATACCAAAAAAAGTTTAGAGGAGGTTAGTTTCAAGACAGTTAATTTAGACAAAAATAAAGAAGAAGATTTAGCAAAAATAAATGAGGTAAAACAAGAAAATTTGAAAGGGGTACCAGTTCAAGGAACAGAAATTGAAAAAAGTATTCCAGAAGGAATAACAGTAGATGAAAATTGTTATTATTTAGATGAAAAAATATTGAAAGATATGGGTGTTAAAGAAAGTGACTCAGAAAAATACGGAAATTATATAGTAAAATATGATTTCGAAAATATAAAAGTAGAAGTTATAAATACAAAAGGATATGAAGGACAATATACATTAACAGATTTAATTGATGAATAATTCAATTTGAAAGGATACGAAAAAATGAAAGAAAAAGAAGAAGCAAGATTAACTTTATTAAAAGAACAAGAAAAAGAATTAAGAGAAAAAGGATTTAACACAATATGTGGAATAGATGAAGCTGGGAGAGGACCACTTGCAGGACCAGTAGTAGTTGCAAGTGTTATAATGCCAGCAGACTCTATGATAGAAGGAGTAAATGATTCTAAAAAAGTTTCTGAAAAAAAGAGAGAAAAATTATATGACCAAATTTTAGAAGAGGCCATCAGCTATGGTGTTGGAATTATTGGGCAAGATGAAATTGATGAAATAAATATATTAAATGCAACTAAAAAAGGCTTAACAATGTCATTACAAGAATTAACTGTTAAACCAGACTTAATTATAGTAGATGCATTAAATCATATTGATACACTTGGTATACCATATGAATCAATAATAAAGGGAGATGCTAAATGTTATTCAATTGCTGCAGCATCTATTATTGCAAAAGTTACAAGAGATAGAATAATGAGAGAGTGGGATAAGGTATATCCTCAATATGGATTCGAAAGACATAAAGGATATGGTACATCTGCTCATATTACTGCAATCAAAGAATATGGACTTTGCCCAATTCATAGAAAAAGTTTTACAACACATTTTGTGTAAAATTCATATCAACACTATTTTGACTTTTAATGCTATTTAAGAATATAAATTATAACTTTAAATGAAATGACGAATGTGATTGAAGAAACTTTAGAAGTTCTATGCGATTTTATGGAAAGAGTTCACGAGAGTGGAAGGGAGCCATAAAATAAAGTAGAAATTCTTAAGTTTCGTAATGAGCCGAGGAATGTAATGCAAAGTTATAATTTATATTCTTAATAAGATAGAACATACAAAATGTGTTGATAGTCATTTTATAGGGAGGTTACAAATGAATATATTAGATATAATTGCAAAAAAGAGAGATGCAAAAGAATTAAGCAAAGAAGAAATAGAATATTTTATAAAAGAATACACAGATGGAAATATACAAGATTATCAAGCATCAGCATTAATAATGGCAATATATATAAATGGTATGAACGATAGAGAAATAACAGATTTAACCTTAGCAATGGCACACTCAGGAGAGGTGTTAGATTTATCTTGCTTTGGAGAAAATGTTGTAGATAAACACAGTACAGGTGGAGTTGGAGATAAAGTATCAATTATATTATTACCAATAATTGCATCATTAGGAGTACTTGTTGCCAAAATGTCAGGAAGAGGATTAGGATTTACAGGAGGAACTGTAGACAAAATGGAATCTATACCTGGATATAGAACAAATGTAGGAATAGAAGAATTTATAGAAGAGGTTAAAAAAGTTGGAATAAGTATGATTGGGCAAACAATGAATTTAGCACCAGCTGATAAAAAAATATATGCATTAAGAGATACAATTTCATGTGTAGAAAATATTCCACTAATAGCATCAAGCATAATGAGTAAAAAAATAGCAAGTGGTGCAAATAAAATAGTTATAGATATAACAGTTGGAAAAGGTGCATTTATGAAAAATAAAGAAGATGCACAAAAACTAGCTGAGCAGATGATAAGAATAGGAAATCTTGCAGGAAGAGAAGTAAGATGTGTGTTGACACCAATGGATGAACCACTTGGATATTCAATAGGAAATTCTTTAGAAGTAATAGAAGCAATAAACTTTTTAAAAGGAGATATGCCAAAAGACTTAAAAGAAGTTGTATTAGAACTTGGAGCTAATATGCTTCAACTTGCAGGAAAAGGCGAAAATATAGAAGAAAATAAATTAAAAATGTTAGAAAATATAGAGAATGGAAATGCTTACAATAAATTTGTAGAAATGGTAAAAAATCAATGTGGAGACATTTCTTATATAGAAGATACAACAAAATTTAAAAAATCAAAATATACTTTAGCAGTTGTAACTAAAAAGACAGGAAAGGTTACAGAGATAAATGCAGAAGATATTGGAAGATTAGCTTGCTACTTGGGAGCAGGAAGAGTGAGAAAAGAAGACAAAATTCAACCTGAGGTCGGAATTGTACTAAATAAAAAGGTTGGAGATGAAGTAATGACTGATGATTTTTTAGCATATATTTGTGCTAATGATGAAAATAAGCTAATGGAAGCAGAGAAAAGAATTTTAGAAATATATAAAATTGAAAATTAAACTATTTAATTAATTTTTTATAAGAAAGACTTTAAATATAAGCTTTTCATTCCATGTCTCGGCTTAATACGAAATTTAAGAACTTCTGATTTGTTTTATGGGTCCTTTCCACTATCGTGAACTCTTACCATAAAACTACATAAGAATTTCTAAAATTTCTCCTTGCACATTCGTCATTTCATTCAAAGCTTATATTTAAAGTCTTTCTTTATATTAATTTCTAAATAGAACTTTTTATATGCAATAAAATTAATAATAAAAAGAGTTTACATATTGCAAAAATAAAATTTTATGTTATAATAATATTGTGTAAAAATAAAAATTTCAAAAGAAAGGAAGACAAACAATGAAAAAAGAAAAAAAAGAACAAACAAAAGCAAAAATTAAAATAGATAAAAGCAAAATAGCTTCAAAAATTATGGCAGTATTTTTATTAGTATTAATGATATTAGCATCTTGCTCAACATGCATATATTTTGTAGTTTCAAGTGTAAAATAGTTATGGCAAAATATAACTTAAGAGGAGAAAAACAAATATGAATAATATCGGAGTAGTATTAAATAATTTTTATGAGCATAACATATTAACATATATAAAAATGTACCAAGAATATCCAATAAAATTAATCTCATTAATATTAGACATAGTAATAGTTGTATTTTTAGCATATGAACTATTAAGAATAGTAAAAGATTCAAGAGCTTGGCAATTAGTAAAAGGAATAGTATTTTTAGTAATTGCAACAGCACTAAGTGGAATATTAAATTTACATATATTAAATTATATATTATCAACAGTAATGGACTGGGGAGTAATATTAATTATAATAATATTCCAGCCAGAAATAAGGCGTGCGCTAGAGCAATTAGGAGGAACCAATAAATTTTCAAGATTTTTTGGATTTGATAAAGATATAATTACCAAAACTAAAGAAGATA
>JABLTM010116743.1_pt1 | contig 18321 bp, 15 predicted proteins | sample 7160121 | NCBI WGS metagenome assembly JABLTM01 (sample SAMN14651224, study PRJNA627086) | human gut metagenome | isolation source: feces | host: Homo sapiens
GCCCAAAGGGCAAGGAGTTCATATGAGACTTGTTTTGTGATTTCTTTCCTTATAAATCACAAAACTGGCAGCGCCATTAGGCGATGCCTTCCTGATTAAAATTAAGATTTTAATCAGGAAATAGTATAAGACAGCAGCCCGCCGGGAATGAATGTTCCCGGCGGGCTGTTTTTTTGTGGGATTGGGGAATCCTTTGCCGAATCTGAGGAGATCCGTCAGATTTTCCCTGACTGCCGCGGTCAGTATATCTCCTGCTCAATGTCCCGGAAGAGATCGTCGTCAAAGAACTCCTGCAGCTCCATGCCCAGTCCCCGGCATATCCTCAGTACGGTCTGAATGGTAATGGAGTTGTTTCTTCCGTTGACGATATTGTTCAGCGTGGACTGCGTGATGCCGCAGCGGGCGCCCAGTGCGTTCAGCGACAGCTCGTTTTCGTCGCACAGATTCAGAATCCGTATTTGCAGTGCTTCCTTGGAACGCATTTCCCTCACCTCACTGCTGTGATGATACCACCCGCCGCATTGAAGGTTACCTCTTTTCCGTTGACCTTTCGTTTTTGGCAAAAAATTGGCAAAGAAGTGCCCCACAGGAGCAGGTGACGCAAGGTGAAGGAAGGAAACGCGCCTCAATAAGCTGCCCGCGCCGGTTTTTCGGAATACGTTTTATTCCAGATTCCTGAACAGATCCGACGTGAAAAACGTCGGCAGATCTATTTCAAGTCCGTCGCAGATCTTCTGGATGGTGGATACGTTGGTCGAATTGTTCCGTCCATAGACGATATTGCTAATCGTTGACTGGTTAAGCCCGCAGACAGAGCACAGGCCGTTTATCGTCATATGCCGCTCCTCGCAAAGTTCAAAGATCCGCAGCCGCAGTGCGTCATTGATCGTCATGGTTTTACCTCCCTGTACAATGATTAACCCAAAAAACGCAAAAACCTCTGCGTTTACCCATATTGTCGCATATTCTGACAGAAAATGGTATCCCTTTTTCGAGAAAATATGCACAATATTTTCATCCGCGGGAGATTTTTTCTGGGCGATGGGACGGCAGGATAAAGAAAACCGCTCTTGCCTGATAGGCAAGAGCGGTTTTTTCTTGGAGCGGGCGACGAGGCTCGAACTCGCTACCTCCACCTTGGCAAGGTGGCGCTCTACCGGATGAGCTACGCCCGCACGGAACAGAGCTTATTATAGCGGTTTTTCCAAAAATGTCAAGTATTTTTTTCCGGATTTTCCGTTGGTTCCGTGGTTTCCTCCGGCGGCAGCGTCGTGGCTTCTGTGGGCGTTCCCTCCGTTCCCCGGGCGGCTCCGGTCTCCGCGGCCGCCACTGCGGGCACCGCCGGACACTCCGGGTAGGCCGTGTAATCCCAGACATAGCCCGACATCTCCGGATCGGTAAACTCGTGATAGCCGCCCAGCTCGCTGCACCGCAGAAGGTCTACATGATAATAATGCCCGCCATCCAGCACAATGTTCCACGTCCACGGGTCTCCCGCGTGGGTGCCCGTCACCGTCATGCACTCCAGTCCTGCCAGACGGCACATGGCGGCGTACACCGTGGCAAAGGCTCTGCTGTCCCCTACCCCGTGGCGCAGCAGGCTGTAGGCGGGGGTGATGGACGTCTCGATCTTGTAGTCAAAGCGCTCCATCAGGAACGCGTACAGCTGGGAAAGCTTCTGCCGGTCTTCTCCGTCGCCGCTGACGTACAGCGATGCCGCATCAAACACCGGCTTCACCTGAGACTGCATCTGCCGCAGAGCATCCCGGCTCGTCTGATAGGTAAAGGTCAGCTCCACCACGCGGGAACTTCCGGCGCCATAGGCCGCCGCCGTCACCTGAGGGGTCTCCATCACCGTCTCCGGATGCTCCTCGGCATGATCCCGCACCAACTGGGTAAAGTCCATAGGGGCATAACGATCCACCAGCAGGACCACGCTGGCGTCAAAATTTTTCAGTGCCTTGACGATCTCCTCTGTTGCTTCCCCGCTGTCGGAGACCTCCCGGATCGTCCGTATCTCCATGGGGCTGTGGCGGTAGGCAATGGTCACGGCTACCGCCGGAAGGCCGCCGTTGGCGCCGATCTCATAGTCAATGCGGTCCACGGCATACGCACCCACGGGGTAGGCTTCCGTGGCATACTTTACCGCTATGCCCATGCCGTTTTCCACGGCGTCCGCGGGGTAGTCCGCCACGTTGATAACGCCGCTTTCGCTGCCGGACTGAATCATTTCCTCCAGTGCATCCATCAAATCCAGATAATCGGAGGCCACGATCACCTCCGGCTGGGTGTCCTGCCGCTGCTCCAAGTGGGGCGTCACGGAAGAATACCGGCCGTCCATCCAGCCGCAGCCGGTGAGCAGCAGGCTGAGCGCCAGCAGCAGCGGCAATAGCTTTTGCTTCATACGGGTCTCCTTCCTTACGTTTCTCCTACAGCGATTGTTTGGAATAATGGGAGAATCCGTCTCCCAGCACCTGATGCGCCTCCTGCACGATGACGAAGGCGTTGGGGTCGATGGCCATGACCAGCTCCTTCAGCTCCGTGACCTGCTGCTTTTTCACAGCGGCCAGCACCACCTTGGTCGGCTCATGGCTGTAGGAGCCTTCCCCATTGAGGAAGGTTGCGCCTCTGTCCAGCTTGGTGCCGATGGCCTCCGCCACCGCGTCGTACTCCTTGGTAATGATCAGTGCCACCTTGGAATAGTCGAACCGGTACACCACGGCATCCAGCACCTTGCCCGTAACAAACACCGCCACGCCGGTATACAGCGCCTTGGTGATGTCCTGAAACACGATGCCCGTCAGGACGGCCACCCCGGCGTCAAAGCACATGGAAATCTGTCCGATGGGGACATCCCGGTATTTGAGCTTCAGCAGCCGCACCACGATGTCCGAGCCGCCGGTGGAGGTGCCGCAGATGAACACCATGCCCAGCCCCAGCCCGCAGATCATGCCGCCGTAAAGGGCGCAGAGCAGCGAATCCATGGGCGGCATCGTGATTTTGGCAAAGGCGTCGATCAGCACCGAGCTGAGAACCATTCCCAGCAGACTGCCGCAAAAGAACCGTCTGCCGATCTTCACACCGCCGAGGATGAACAGCGGCAGGTTAATAAGGATCGTCAGCACGCCCACGCTGCCGTAGCCCAGCAGCTCCACGGCCACCAGCGCAAGGCCGGAAATACCGCCGGGGCTGATCTCATTGGGCTGTAGGAACAGGGAAAAGCCCAGCGCGAAAACCGCGCTTCCCACAGCCGTCGCCGGAATCCAGCGGTAATCTTCCCAAATCTTGCGCATAAACGTCCTCTTCTTTCCAATCTGTTCGTTTTTACACCTCAAAGGTTTGCTGCTTTTCCGCCGAATCCTCTTCTTTCAGCACCGCGCCGGCGGAGGGGATGGTCTTGGTGCGGTAGCGGCTTTCGTTGACAATGCCGCTTTGGGTCAGCAACACCGCGTCCCGGAGCGTTGCCTTCTTTTTCAGCGTCATCACCGCTACGCCCTGCGTGTTTCTCGTGGTCTTGGGCAGGAGCTGCGCCGTGGAGAAGATCGCCGCCCGGCCGTCGGTGGAGTACACCACCATCTGCTCATCCGCGTCCAGCGCCACCGCCTTTATCAGCGGACTCTTGTCGCTGTATGCACCGGTGAGCTTTTTCCGGTTGGTCTTCGTCTCGTAGGCGGACAGCGGAACCTTCGCCGCCTTGCCGTTTTCAAAGAAGAACAGGATGAAGCCCTTGTAGTCGCCGCAGAACACCATCGCCACCAGATTTTCTCCCGGCTCGAAGCCCAGCTTCTGGGGCAGATAGTCGCCCAGCTGGGATGCCTTGCCGTCGTCAAAGTCGGAAAGGCGGGACTTGTAGCACTGGTACCGGTCGGTGAATACCAGAAATTCCGCCCTGTTGGTGGTCTCTCTGGAGAAGGACAGGCTGTCGCCCTCCTTGAATTTCTGCTCGCCGCTCATCCGCAGGGACTGGGCGGTCACTTTTTTCAGATAGCCCTCCTTGGAGACGAACACCGTGACCCCGTAGTCCGGCACGTCGTCCTCTTCCTCGGGTGCGACCTCCTGGGCGTCATAGAGAATCTCCGTCCGCCGGGGCTGACCGAACTTGTCGGCCACCGCCTGCAGCTCCTTGATGATGACGTTCTTCAGCTTCCGGGGGCTGTTCAGCGTGTCTCTCAGGTCGGCGATCTTCCCTTCCAGATCGTCGATGGCACGGGTCTGCTTGAGGATGTATTCCTTGTTGATGTTGCGCAGCTTGATCTCCGCCACGTAATTCGCCTGAATCTCGTCAATGCCGAAGCCGATCATCAGGTTGGGCACGACCTCGTTTTCCAGCTCCGTCTCCCGGATGATGGCGATGGCCTTGTCGATGTCCAGCAGGATTCGTTCCAGACCTTTCAGCAGGTGCAGCCGATCTTCCTTCTTCTGGATCTGGAAGAAGATGCGCCGCTTGACGCAGTCCGTGCGCCATGCCGTCCACTCGTCCAGAATCTCCCCCACGCCCATCACACGGGGCATTCCCGCAATAAGGATATTGAAATTGCAGGGGAAGCTGTCCTGCAAAGGCGTCAGCCGGAACAGCTTCTGCATCAGCTTCTCCGGGTCAACGCCCCGTTTCAGGTCGATGGTCAGCTTCAGGCCGCCAAGGTCGGTCTCGTCCCGCATATCGGCGATCTCTTTGATCTTTCCCGCCTTGATCAGCTCCGCCACCTTATCCATGATGACTTCCGTGGCGGTGGTGTAGGGGATTTCCGTAATTTCGATCAGGTTGCCGTCCTTGACGTAGCGCCATTTTGCCCGGAGTTTGAAGCTGCCCCGGCCTGTGGCATAGATTTCCCGTGTGGCGGCCTCGTCAAACAGCAGCTCGCCGCCGGTGGAAAAATCCGGGCCGGGCAGGGTCTCCAGAATGTCGTGGTCGGGATTTTTCATCAGGGCGATAGCAGTGTCGCACACCTCCCGCAGGTTAAACGAGCAGATGTTGGACGCCATGCCCACGGCGATACCCTGATTCGCTGAAACCAGCACGTTGGGGAATGTGGTGGGCAGCAGCGCAGGCTCCTTCATAGTGGCATCGTAGTTGTCCACCATGTCCACAGTGTCGCTGTCGATGTCCTTGAACACCTCGGCGCAGATGGGATCCAGCTTGGCCTCGGTGTACCGGGCGGCGGCGTAGGCCATGTCCCGGGAGTACACCTTACCGAAGTTGCCCTTGGAATCCACAAAGGGATGCAGCAGCGTCTCGTTGCCTTTGGCAAGACGCACCATGGTCTCATAAATGGCGGCGTCGCCGTGGGGGTTCAGGCGCATGGTCTGGCCGACAATATTGGCGGATTTCGTCCGTCCACCGGTGAGCAGACCCATTTTGTACATGGTGTACAGCAGCTTGCGGTGAGACGGCTTGAAGCCGTCGATCTCCGGAATTGCCCGGGAAACGATGACCGACATGGCATAGGGCATGTAGTTCAGTTCCAGCGTCTCGGAAATGGCCTGCTCCGTGGTGGAGCCGTGCAGGCCCATAATGCCGTCGGTATTTACTTTTTTCTTTTTTTCAGGTTCTTGCTTTTTCCGTGCCATGGTTGGCTCCTTTACAAGAAAATCGTTTGTGAATTTGCTGTCTGGCTGGTATTACGAAATATCCGCCAGTTCCAGATACTTTGCGCCGTTTTCCGCAATGAAATTCTTCCGCTCCTGCAATCCGTCACCAAGCAGGAAGTCAAAATAATGCGCCGTGCGCTCCGCGTCCTCCGGCATGACCTTGATGAGGCGGCGGGTCTCCGGATTCATGGTAGTCATCCACATCATCTCCGGGTCGTTTTCGCCGAGACCTTTGGAGCGCTGGATGGTGATTTTTTTGCCATCCAATTCCTTGAGAATTTTCGTCTTCTCCTGCTCGTTGTAGGCAAACCATGTCTTGTCCTTGCAGGTGATCTCAAACAGCGGCGACTCCGCGATATACACATATCCGTCCCGGATCAGCGTCGGGCACAGGCGGTAGAGCATGGTCAGGATCAGTGTCCGGATCTGAAAACCGTCCACGTCGGCATCCGTACAGATAACCACCTTGCTCCACCGCAGCTGAGAAAGGTCGAAGGACGACAGCTCCTTGGCTTTCTTGCCCTGCACCTCCACGCCGCAGCCCAAAACCTTCATCAGGTCTGTGATGATGGGCGAAGCGAAAATTTTCCCGTAATCCGCTTTCAGGCAGTTGAGGATTTTGCCGCGCACCGGCATGATGCCCTGAAATTCCGCGTCCCGGCTGAGCTTGACACTGCCGAGTGCCGAATCGCCCTCCACGATATACAGCTCCCGCACGCCGGCGTCCCGGCTGCGGCAGTCCACGAATTTCTGCACCCGGTTGGCAATGTCGATGGAGCCGGAGAGCTTCTTTTTTACGCTGGACTTTGTCTTTTCAGCGGATTCCCGGGCGCGCTTGTTCACCAGAATCTGCTCCGACGCCTTATCGGCCTCCTGCTTGTTCTCGATGAACCAGACCTGCAGCTGCTCCTTGAAAAAGGCGGTCATGGCGTCCTGGGTGAATTTGCTGTTGACGCTCTTTTTCGTCTGGTTTTCAAAGCAGCCGATGGTGGAGAAGCAGTTGGTCACCAGTACCAGCGAGTCCTGAATGTCCTGAAAAATGATCTTATTTTCGTTTTTGGTGTACTTGTTATTGTCCCGGAGGTACTTGTCGAAGGCCGCCGTGAAGCCGGAACGAACCGCCTTGTCGGGGCTTCCGCCGTATTCCAGCCACGAGGAATTGTGGTAATACTCAATGTGGCTGATCTGCTTGGAGAAGCAGAAGGAGGCCGTGATCTTCAGCTTCATCTCCGGGCGGTTTTCCGCGTCCCGGCCCCGGCGCTCGGCTTCCCAGTAGACGGGCATGGTGAAGGCGTTGTCCCCCACCAGCTCCTCGATATACTGGCGGATGCCGTCGGCATAACAAAATTCCTCCGTCTCGAATTTGCCGCCCACCTGATTGCGGAAACGGAAGGTGATGCCCTTGTTCACCACCGCCTGACGGCGCAGCACATCCCGGTAATATTCCACAGGGATGTTGATGTCGGTGAACACCAGCTTGTCCGGCTTCCAGTGGAAGCACGAGCCGGTCTTTTTCCGGTCGGCGGGTTCCTTTTTCAGGCCGCCCTTGTTTCTGCCCTTTTCAAAGTGCAGATCGTACCGGTAGCCATCCCGGCGGATGGTGGCGTCAAAAAACTCCGAAGCATACTGGGTGGCGCAGGAGCCGAGGCCGTTTAAGCCCAGAGAGTACTCATAGTTTTCCCCGTTTTCCCCATATTTGCCGCCGGCGTACATTTCGCAGAACACCAGCTCCCAGTTGTAGCGTTTTTCCTTTTCGTTGTAGTCCACGGGGCAGCCCCGGCCGAAATCCTCCACTTCCACGCTCAAATCTTCGTAGCGGGTGACAATGATGGTGTCGCCGTAGCCTTCCCGCGCCTCGTCGATGGCGTTGGAGAGAATTTCAAACACCGCGTGCTTGCAGCCCTCCAGATCGTCCGAACCAAAGATGACCGCCGGGCGCTTGCGCACCCGATCCTCGCCCTTAAGCATAGAGATACTGGAATTTCCGTATTGTTCCTGTTTTTTCATGTTGCATACCTGCCTGCATAATCCATAGTCATACAATTTTATTATATGCAAAAATAAGCCAAAAGTCAAGAAACGCCCCTTGGGGCAGAAAAAGCGTCCTGCATGTTCCGTGCAGGACGCTTTTTCAGGATTCGACGTCAATCGTGACGCTGTTCCCAGTTTCCGTAGGTTTCGCAGAACCGACCGGAGAAGGATGGCTCCCGTCCCGCCGCATACAGATGGGACGTATCCCCGAAAGCAGTCATGCGGAACGACGCGATGCCCTCCCGGCGCTCCTCCGTGTTCAGGATGGTGACGGAGGTGGGCAGAGAGCAGGTTCCCTGCCACAGCGGCATGGGGGAAATCCCCAGCAGGTGACTCAGCAGGACACAAGTGACGCCAAAATGGCAGAACAGGACGACGGTATCCTCGTTGGGTTGCTCCGCCCGGTAGTATTCCCCCTCCCGGCGGTAGCCGTGGCGGGCGAGCAGCTCGTCCAGCCCGTCCCATACCCATTGGGCTTCCTCACGCACTCCGGCGGCAGTGAAGCGGTCGTTTTCCCACCAGTGTTCCCGGTCGTAAAACCCCTTGTCCTCCGTCCAGTCCTGAGGCAGCCAGTCCCATGCGACACCCGGTTTATCTTTCCCCGGACGGAGAACCTGCGGGGAGAATTCCCGCAGCCATGGGAGAATTTCCGCCTGCCGCCCCAGCTTTTCCAGCGTGGCCTTGGCGGTATCCCGCGCCCGCCCTTTGGGGGAGCAGTAAAACGCCTTCACATCCAGTTTGCACAGGCGGTCGGACAGCAGCTCCGCTTCTATCCAGCCGGTCTCGGTCAGGGAGTCGATGGAATAGTCCGGGTCGCCGTGGCGCACAATCAGCAGTTTCATGTGTTCCCCTCCTTTATTCCCCGAATTTTTCCGCAGCCTCTTTCAGCATACTGCGGATGGGCAGATGGTAGGGGCAGCGGCTTTCGCAGGCACCGCAGCCGATGCACTCCGACGCCTTTTTCGCAAGCGTCGCGTAGCGGCTTCTCGCCCAGTCCGCCAGACCGTACCGGGACAGATACCCTTCAAACAGGAACACGCTGGAAATGCTGATACCCGCGCTGCACGGCTGGCAGTAATTGCACCGGCGGCAGAACTGTGTGCCAAGGGCATCGCGGATGGCGCGCATCTTGGCTTCTTCCTCCACGGACAGCGGGGAACTATCGTTTACCGCGGCGAGATTCTGATTCAGCTCGGCAATGTCTGCCATGCCGGGTATCACCACAGTGACATCCGGGTTGGCGCAGACGCAGCGCAGCGCCGTCACGGCGTCCTCGATCGCGCCGCCCGCAAGGGGCTTCATGGCGATGAAGCCAATGTTCTTTTCGGCGCAGGCGTGGATCAGTTCTTTTGCCTGCTCTTCCACGATGTTGTATGGGAACATGATGGTCTCCACCCATGGCAACTCCAACGCCATCCGGAAAGTTTCCAGAGAATGGGCGGTGATGCCGATATGTCCGATCTTTCCGGCCTTTTTCGCGGCCGTCAGGGCTTCCAGCGCACCGCCGGGGGCGCAGACCTTCTCCAAATCCGCAGGGGGCGCGTTGTGAATCTGGTACAGGTCAATATAGTCGGTGCGGAGGTTTTTCAGGCTGATATCGATGTCCTTCGCCATGGCCTCCGCCGTGCGGGACATGCTCTTGGTGGCAAGCACGAAATGCTCCCGAATGCCCTCAAGGCCAATGCCTAAGTATTCCTCGCTGACGGTATAACCCCGGGCAGTATCGATGTAGTTGACGCCGTTTTCCAGCAGCTTGTGCATAAGCGCTTTCGTCCCCTCCGCGTCGATGCGCTGGATGGGGATTCCCCCAAAGCCCATGCGGGAGATTTTCAGCCCGGTTTTTCCCAGAATTCTGTATTCCATGGTCACGCGCTCCTTTCCTTTTTTGCCATTATACGGCAAAAAAGTGAAAAAAACAACCTTCCTGACCGAAAAAACGGGTCAGCTTTCGCTGACCCGTCCATTATTTCCCAAGCTCTTTATTCTTTCTGTAAGTGTCGATCACGCAGTCCATCGCCGCGCCGCGGAAGCCGTGATTTTCCAGCGTCTGAACGCCGACAATGGTGCTGCCGCCGGGAGAACATACCGCGTCCTTCAGCGCGCCGGGGTGCTGGCGGGTAGCAAGCAGCATTTCCGCAGAACCCGCCATGGTCATGGCGGCGTATTCCACTGCCTTGGCTCTGGGTAGGCCGCAGGCCACCGCGCCGTCGGCCAGCGCTTCCACGAACATATACATAAAGGCCGGGCCGCTGCCGGACAGGGCGCTTGCCGCGTCGATCAGCCGTTCTTCCAGCGCGTCCAGCAGGCCGCAGAAGCGCATATCTTCCCGCCAGTCGTTCAGCATTTCATCCTCCACAAGCGCGTTGCGGCAGTAGGGAATGACCCCTTTGCCGATGGCCGTGGGAGTGTTGGGCATGATGCGGATGACGGGCAGTTCCGTCCCGGCGAGCTGCTCCAATTTCGCAATTTCCATGCCAGCCGCCATGGTAATGAGCAGCGGTTTGCGCTTCCCCAGAACCTTTTGCAGTGGAGAAAGCACCTCCTGCACCATATGGGGCTTCACTGCGATAAAGATCCGGTCGCACCGGGCGGCGATGGTTTCCGCGTCCGCATAGACGATGCCCAGTTCCTCCGCGAACGCCTTCGCCTTGCCGGAACGGTCGGACACCATGATCTCCTTCGTGGCCTTGCTCAGGGCTTTGGCAATGGCGCCGCCCATGTTGCCGCAGCCGATAAATCCGTACTTCATGTTTTTCCCCCTCAGCGGATATGTCCGTTTCCGTGGATGATGTATTTATAGGTGGTCAGCTCCTGCAATCCCATGGGTCCCCGGGCGTGGAGCTTCTGTGTGGAAATGCCCATTTCGCACCCCAGTCCGAATTCGCCCCCGTCGGTGAACCGGGTGGACGCATTGACATACACCGCCGCGCTGTCCACGTTGGCGGTAAAATACCGCTCCGCCTCCGGGCTGCGGGTCACGATGGCCTCGCTGTGGCCGGTGGAGTGCGCCGCGATGTGTGCGACCGCCTCCTTCACATCCTCCACGCATTTGACGGCGAGAATGTAATCCAGAAATTCCGTATCAAAATCCTTCTCCCCCGCCTTTTTCCCGGGGATGATGGCAGCCGCCGTCTCATCCAGACGAAGCTCCACTGCCCTTTCCCGGTCAGTGACCAGACGTTTATAGAGCATGGGCAGAAACGTGGGGGCGATCGCCTTGTCCACCAGCAGAACCTCCTCGGCGTTGCAGACGCTGGGGCGGCTGGTTTTGGCGTTCTCGACGATGTTCAGCGCCATGTTCAGGTCGGCGGATTTCTCCACATACACGTGGCAGATGCCGGTGCCGGTGGCGATGCAGGGCACGGTGGCAGTGCTTACGCAGGCGTCGATCAGCCCCGCGCCGCCACGTGGGATCAGCAGGTCAATGTAGCCGTTTGCGGTCATCAGCGCCGCGGCGCTTTCCCGGGATGTGTCCTGCACCAGATTCACCGCATTCTCCGTGATGCCCACCGATCTCAGGCCGGAACGAAGGGCGTCCACGATGGCGTTGGCGCTGCGGAACGCCTCCTTTCCGCTTCTCAGGACGCAGACGTTCCCGCTTTTCAGCGCCAGAGCGGCGGCGTCGCTGGTGACGTTGGGACGGCTTTCGTAAATAATGGCAATGACACCCATGGGGACGGACACCTTCTGAATTTCCAGACCGTCCTCGCGGATGTGGGTCTGCAAAACCCGCCCCACCGGGTCGGGGAGCGCCGTCACCTCCCGGATGCCCTGGGCCATCCCGGCGATGCGCTCCTTTGTCAGCTTCAGTCTGTCCAGCATGACCGGGGAGATATGCTCCTTCGCGGACGCCATATCCAGCGCATTCGCGTCAAGGATTTCGGCCTGACCGGCAATCAATGCGTCCGCCATGGCGTTCAGTGCGGCATTTTTCTGTTCGGTGGACAGGCCAGCGACTTCCCCTTTCGCCGCTCTTGCGGCTTCCAGCATTTCTTTCATAGACGTTCCTCCGAAAACGTGGTGCCGACGGTCTTTCCTTCCAGAATGTCATAGAGATTTCCGGGATTATTTCCGTTGGCAATGACCATTTTGCAGCCGCAGCCAAGGCAGATATCGGCGGCATGAAGCTTCGTGACCATTCCCCCGGTGCCCTGCGTGGAGCTGCTGATCCCGGCAATTTCCCGGATGTGGTCGTCAACTCTGGCGACGTGGTGCAGCAATGCGGCCTCCGGATGGGTGTGGGGGTCGGCGGTGTACAGGCCGTCGATGTCCGACAGGAGAATGAGCATGTCGGCGTGGACGCTCCTTGCCACGATGGCGGCGAGTGTATCGTTGTCGCCGATGACGATCTCGTCGGTGGCGACGGTGTCGTTCTCATTAATGACGGGCAGTGCCCCCAGCTCCAGCAGACGGTTCAGGGTGTTGGTAAAGTTTAGGCGGCGGGTATCGTTGGTAGTATCGTCGCCGGTGATCAGCAGCTGTGCCACCGTGTGGTGGTACTCGCTGAACAGCTTGTCGTATGTATACATCAGCTCGCACTGACCCACAGCGGCGGCGGCCTGTTTGGACGGGATGTCCTTCGGCCGCTCCCGCAGTCCCAGCTTGCCCACGCCCATGCCGATGGCGCCGGAGGAAACCAGTATCAGCTCATGTCCGGCATTTTTAATGTCGCTCATGATCTTGCACAGCTGCTCCACCCGGCGGATATTCAGATGGCCGGTGGGGTGCGCAAGAGTCGATGTGCCGATTTTGATTACAATGCGCATTTGCGTTCTCTCCCCGAATTTTTAGGCTATTATATCACTTTAGTCAGATGAAGTAAATAGCCTGAAGGTAAGTTTCCGGTAAATGTTTTTCATAGAAAAGGCGGGCGGCAAAATGCCGCCCGTCAGACTTATTTCTTTTCCAGCAGTTCCAGCGCCGCCTGAATCTGAGGATCGTCCTCCGGCTCCAGCTGGTCGTAATAGATGGCGTCGGCGGTTTTCTCGTCCACCGGTACGACCACATCCGGCGTGATTCCCACGCCTGCCAGACTGACGCCCTTGGGGGTAAAATACTTGCCCACAGACAGGCCCACTGCGGAGCCGTCGCTGAGACGCAGGGTATTCTGGAAATACCCCTTGCCGCAGGTCTTCTCCCCCACCACGTCGGCAACGCCGTACTCGCTCAAGGCCGCCGCAAAGAACTCCGCCGCGGAGTAGGAGTCGCCGTTCACCAGCACCGCCATGGGAATGTCCAGACAATCCGCGTCGGAATGGTCCACGTTCTCCTTCCCGGCGTAGTCCACCGTGCGGAACAGCTCTCCCTCGGGCAGCAGATAGTCCAGTACCTTCACCAGCTCTTTTGCGTAGCCGCCGGGGTTATTGCGCACGTCGAAAATCAGCTTTTCCGCGCCCTGCCCCAGCAGATCGTCAATGGCTGCGATGGTTTCCTCGGCGCACCGGGAGTCAAAATTCTCAATGGTCACGAGCCCGATCTTGTCGGTCAGCATCCGACCGCTGGCCACAACCGTCTGCACCTGCCGCCGCTCCACGGACAGCGTCACCCGCTCCCCCTGCCTGAGAACCGTCAGAGAAACACAGGTGCCTTCTTCTCCCCGCACCAGATTCCGAACATCCGTGGCCGTCATCTCCCGGACGTCCTGACCTTCCACCTCGATCACCAGATCGTCCACCTGAACGCCCGCTTCCTGAGCAGGCCCGCCCTCATTCACGGCCTTGACCAGAAAGCCCTCCTGCTCCTTTGCCTCGATGGTGATGCCGATGCCCACATAGGCATTGTTCACCTGCTCCTCATGGGCGTCGTATTCGCTGGCGGGGATATAGTAGCTCCACCGGTCGCCAAGGGATTGGACCATGGCGGCCGCCGCGGCGTCCTCCATGGCCGTCTGGTCGGCGTCTCCGATGAATCGTTCCAGAATCAGGCTTTCCAGCTGTTCCAGCTTGGTGCCGGAGGCATACCCCGGGTAGCCGATCGCCGCCAGAGTCGCCACTGTAGCCAGCATCGCCACAAGGAGATAGCTCAGGGAAATCAGAATTTTCTTTTTCACGGAATAACCACCTCATAGAAAGGATTCCCACAGTCCATAGTATGAACTGTGGGAACATAATTCAATCTGAGGAAGCTCTGAATAAATCGGCGAGAGCTGACAGCGAGAGATTTTTCTCTGGACGAAGGGTTCCAAAGCGGAGGAATACTTTGTGTATTTCCCGCTTTGGAAGCCGCACGGCCAGAGGAAAAGATCCGCTGCTCAGTCGAAGACGGTTTGTTCAGAGTTTCCTGAACAAATCAGTACAGCGGCACGTAATTGCAGGGGTTGACGTAGACGCCGTTGTAGGAAATGCCGAAGTGCAGATGGTCGCCGGTGGTAATGCCGGTGGCGCCGGTGGCGCCGATCAGCTGTCCCGCGCTGACGATCTGTCCGGCGGACACACAGTAGTCCCTCAGGTGCATGTAGATGGACGAGAAGCCGTCCTGATGGTTGATCTGCACATAGTTGCCGGCGGCATTGCCCCAGCCCGCTACGGTGACGACGCCCGCACGGGTAGCGTACACGGGGTCGCCGGTGCCGGTATCCAGGTCAACGCCCTGATGGTAGGAAGAAGCGCCCGCCGTGGGAGATTTACGATTGCCGAAGGGACTGGTGATGGAGGTGTAGCTGCAGGGAACCTGCCAGCCGCCGCTGCTTCCGCCGGAGTTCCCGCCCGAATTTCCGCCGGAACCGCTCGAGCCGCCGCCCGCAGTCGTGGCGGGTACGGAGGTTGCCTTCCAGGCTTCCCATTCCCGCTGCTTCGCCGCGTTGAACTGTACTTCCATGGCGGCGATCTGCTTCAGGAACGCATTTTCCTGCTCCTTGCATTCCTCTTCCAGCGCCTGGAGATCGTCGGCCTTTTGCAGCAGCTCCTGGAGCAGCGCCTCCGATTCCTTATTTTTCTCGTTCATTTCCGCCTGCGTGTCATCCAGATCCTTCTTGGTGTCTTCCAGCTCGACCTTTTCCGCTTCCAGCTCGTCCTGCGCTTCCTCCACCTTGTTGGCGGCGTCGCTCAGCTCCTGCAGGCGGCGCTTGTCGGAGGCGGCGATCTCCTCCACCATGTTCAGCCTGTCCAGCAGGTCAGAGAAGCTGTTGGCCTTGAAGACGACTTCCCAGTAGGATACCTCGCCCTCTTCCTCCATGGTGCGGATGCGGTCTTTGTTTTCCTGATTCAACGTTTCCAGACGGTCTTCCGCCGTGTCCAGCTCGTCCTGCTTGTCGGCGATGAGCAGGTTATAGGCGGATATCTGTTCGTTGATGTTGATGATCTGGGTGTTCAGAAGCTGAATTTCCTGATCGATCACATTCTTTTTCGCGATCAGATCCGCAATTTCGTTTTCGTTCTCCTTGTACTGCTTCTTCACGTCCGCGATCTGGTTCTGTACCTCCTTGCGCTCCTGCTGCAAGGCAATAATCTGCTTGCGGATCTCGCCGGAGGACGCCGCACCGGCAAAGGTGGGCAGAATGCTCATCAGAAGCGTCAGCAGCAGTACCGCCGCCATGACGCCGGCGAGGACGGATACCAAACGTTTGCGATTTTTCATAGGAATCTCCTTTTCACGATGGGGACGGGCATTGCATCATACTGAACTCCAATCAAAATCGGAAAACAGCATCAATAGATGTATGCCAATGGGTTTACATAAGTTCCTGCGTAAGAAATGCCGAAATGCAGATGCGGCCCGGTAGAAAGGCCGGTGCTGCCAACATATCCAATGAGCTGCCCCTGCGACACGCTCTGTCCCGCGGAAACAACGTAATTGGTCATGTGCATATAGATGGACGAGAAGCCGTCTAAGTGGTTGATGCTGACATAGTACCCCGCGCCGCCGGCCTGATAGGAAGCCACCGTAACGGTGCCCGCCCGGGTCGCGTAGATGGGCGTTCCCTGATTGCAGGCCATATCAATGCCGTTGTGCATTCTCTGTGTGCCGAGGATCGGGTGGGTGCGTATTCCGAAGGGGCTGGTGATGGTATAGCCGGATACCGGGGTCGTCCACGAGGCGTTGGAGGGCGGGTTTTCACCCTGCAAAGCCAGCTTGGCCAGATACTCGTCGTACTTTGCCTGCTTGAGGTCCTTTTCCTTGGCGGCAATTTCCTGCATCAGCTCGTCCTGAAGCGCTTCCGACTCGTCCATCAGCCGCTGGTATTCCTCGGACTTCTTTTCCAGCTCCCGCAGCATGTCGTCGGATTCGGTGCGCTTTTCTTCCAGCTCGGCTTCCGCCGCCGTCAGCTCCTCCCAGGTGCCTTCCAGCTCGGTTTTTTCCGATTCCAGGCTCATGCGGGTGGCGGTGACGATGTCCGACGCGATGCGCATTTCCTGAAGACGGCGCTGGTCGGCCTCGGAGATCTCCTGCATCATGTTCAGCCGGTCAAGGAGGTCGGTAAAGCTGTTGGCCTCGAAGATGACCTGCCAGTAAGTAATGCTGCCGCCTTCCTCCATCGCCCGGATGCGCTCCCGGTGCTGCTCGCTCAGGGTGCGCAGCTCTTCCTCGGCGGCGTCCAGCTCGTCCTGGGTGTCCGCAATGAGCTGGCTGTAGGCGGAAATCTGGGCGTTGGTGGTTTCGATCTTGTCCGTCAGGAGGGCAATTTCCTCGTCAATGGCTTCCTTCCTGTTTACAATGTCGGCCATGTCGTTATAGTTGGCGTCGTACTGGCTTCGCACAGCGTCGATCTGCGCCTGGATGGCTTTATTCTTTTCCTCCAGTGCGTCAATCTCCTTCTGGATCTCACCGGAGGTGGCGGCATCCGCCGGAACCGGCAGGATGCTCACCGCCATCACCGCCGCCAGACATAGGGCGACAAGTGATCTCACGGTTATCTCTCTGTGTTTGTTCATAGTTATACGTCCATAAACTTTCGGATAGAAGTCCAGCTGCCCACGATACCGACGAACATACCGGCGGCGGCGAAGGTAGCGACCATGGGGAGCAGAAGCTCCTGGAAGGGTACGAAGTTGAACAGCTGCAAGGCGTCCACGCTGCCGATCTTCGCGATCATCGCGTCATAGCCCAGCCATTCCAGACCGAAAGCGAGAATTGCGCCGATCATGCCGAGGGAGAAGCCCTCTACCACGAAGGGCAGCCGGATAAAGCCGTTGGTCGCGCCCACCATTTTCATAATGGCGATCTCGTCCCGCCGGTCGTACATGGCCAGCTTGACGGTGTTGGAAATGATCAGCAGGCTGACCACCAGCAGAACCGCGATCACGGCCACGGAGACGATATGCAGCACGTTCTGCAGGGTGGTGAAGCCCTGCGCCAGCTCATAGGCCGCGCTGACCTTGGCCACGCCGGGCAGATTCTTCAGCTGCTCAGCGGTCTGCTCCATCTTGGTATTGTCTTCCAAAGTGACCACGTAGCGGTGGCGCAGATCCTGCGCCTGAACGCCGCTGAAGGCGCTGTCGTTGTCATGGTCGCTGACGAAGTTCTGAAGCGCTTCCTCCCGGGAAACGTATTTCGCGTCAAACACATTGTCCAGAAGGTTGATCTTCGTGCCGATGGATCTTGCCTCGGCGTCGGAAAGGTCGCTGTCGATGTACACCATAATTTCGCTGGTCTTATTCAAATCCTGAACCATGATGTCCAGATTGTAAGCCAGCGCGGAGAAGCTGCCCACGATGATCAGACACGCCACCGTGACGCAGATAGCAGCAAAGGACATGAAGCCGTGCTGGAAAATGCTGCGGAAGCCCTCCTTGAGCAGGTACCCGATATTATTGAGCTTCATGTTTGCTTTCCTCCCCGATTCCATCTCTCACCACGACGCCCTCATTGATGGCAATGGTGCGTTTATGGAACAGCTTTGCCAGATTCTGGTCGTGGGTGACCACCAGCATGGTGGTTCCCAGATTGTTGATCTCCTGCAGCAGCGCCATGATTTCAAAGGAGCGCTCCGGGTCCAGATTGCCGGTAGGCTCGTCGGCGATGATGGTGGACGGATTGTTCACCAGCGCGCGAGCAATGGCAAGTCTCTGCTGCTCGCCGCCGGACATCTCATTGGGATGGCGGTTCATCTTGCTTTCCAGACCGACCAGCTCCAGCACGTAGGGAACCCGCTCCTTGATCTCGGATTCCTTCGCGCCCACGACCCGCATGGCAAAGGCCACGTTCTCATAGACCGTCATTTTTTCGATCAGGCGGTAATCCTGAAACACGACGCCGACCGTGCGGCGCAGGTAGGGAACTTCGCGCTTGCGAATTCGTTCCAGAGAATAGCCGTTGACGTGGACGGTGCCGGAGGTGGGCTTCAGCTCGCCGGTGATCAGCTTGATGATGGTGGACTTACCGGAACCGGAAGGACCGATCAGGAAGCAGAACTCGCCGTCCTCGATCTGCATGGTAACGCCGTTGAGGGCCTTGTTACCCTGCGTATAGGATTTTACAACATCAGTAAATTCAATCATATTCGCATCTTTCTCCCGTCATAGGCGGTATTGGAATTGCCGTTAACGTAACCCCATACCGCCCGCAGTGTAACCGAATTGTAACACATCACAAAATCAATGTCAATCATATTCCGAAATAAATAGGCCAAAAGCGCAGATTTAACATATTATCCACAATTATTCCCCCAATTTTTTCAGCTTTCTTTCATATTTCTCTTATATTACGCCCCAGAAACGGAAAACACTTTCCGTAAAAACCGGGTCGGGCATACAGAAGCGGGGC
>JABLTM010056834.1_pt1 | contig 18257 bp, 16 predicted proteins | sample 7160121 | NCBI WGS metagenome assembly JABLTM01 (sample SAMN14651224, study PRJNA627086) | human gut metagenome | isolation source: feces | host: Homo sapiens
GCAAAAGCGTCTGCACCTCGTTTTTCGCATCCTAAGAGATCTCGCCCTCCGGCGTGATGCCGTCCAGCAGCGCCTGCGAGCCGAGATTGCTCGTCAAAATCAGGATCGTGTTCTTGAAGTCCACCGTGCGGCCCTGCGAGTCGGTGATACGACCGTCGTCGAGCACCTGCAGCAGAATGTTGAACACGTCCGGGTGCGCTTTTTCGATCTCGTCAAACAGAATGACGGAATACGGTCTGCGGCGCACGGCTTCGGTCAGCTGCCCGCCTTCTTCATAGCCGACGTATCCGGGAGGCGCACCGATCAGACGCGACACGGAGAATTTCTCCATATACTCCGACATATCGATCCGCACCAGATTCTTTTCATCGTCAAACAGCGCCTCTGCCAGCGTCTTGGCCAGTTCTGTCTTGCCAACGCCGGTAGGGCCAAGGAACAGGAACGAGCCGAGCGGCCGGTTCGGGTCCTGAATGCCTGCTCTGCTTCTCTGGATAGCCTCAGAGACGACGCGCACGGCCTCATCCTGGCCGACAACACGCTTGTGCAGCGTATCTTCGAGATGCAGCAGCTTGTCGCGTTCGCCCTCCATCAGTCTTGCGGTCGGGATACCCGTCCAGCGCTCGATGATCTTGGCAATTTCCTCCTCCGTGACCTTGTTGCGGAGCAAACTCGTCTCCTTGCTGCTTTGCGCCAGTTTTTCCTCCTGCTCCAGCTGCTTTTTCGCTTCGGGCAGATCGCCGTACTTCAGCTTCGCGGCCTTTTCGAGATCGTAACTCTGTTCGGCAGATTCAATATCGCGGTTGATCTGCTCGATGCGTTCGCGCAGCTGCTGCACGCGGCCGATTGCGTTCTTCTCGTTTTCCCATTTGGCTTTCATGGAGTTGAACGTTTCGCGCTGTTCGGCCAGTTCCTTTTGCAGTTCCGTCAGCCGCGCCTTGGAAAGTTCATCGTCCTCGTTTTTGAGCGCTGCTTCCTCAATCTGCATCTGGATGATCTTGCGGTTGATGACATCCAGTTCGGTCGGCATGGAGTCCATTTCCGTTCGGATCATGGCGCAGGCCTCGTCAATGAGGTCAATGGCCTTGTCAGGCAGGAAACGGTCGGTGATATAGCGGTTCGAGAGCGTTGCGGCGGCAATGATTGCATTGTCTGTGATCTTGACGCCATGGAAGACCTCATAGCGGGATTCCAGACCACGCAGGATGGCAATGGTATCCTCGACGGTCGGTTCCTGCACCAGAACGGTCTGGAACCGGCGCTCGAGCGCGGGATCCTTTTCGATATACTGGCGGTATTCGTCTAGCGTGGTTGCGCCGATGCAGTGCAGTTCACCGCGCGCGAGCATCGGCTTTAGCAGATTGCCCGCGTCCATGGAGCCCTCGGTCTTGCCCGCACCAACAATGGTATGCAGTTCATCGATAAACAGGATGATACGCCCTTCGGACTTTTTGACCTCGGCCAGCACGGCCTTCAGACGTTCCTCAAATTCGCCGCGGTACTTTGCGCCCGCGATCAATGCGCCCATGTCGAGTGAAAAGATCGTCTTGTCCTGCAGGGACTTCGGAACCTCGTTTGCGACAATGCGCTGTGCAAGCCCCTCGACGATGGCCGTCTTACCGACGCCCGGTTCGCCGATCAGCACAGGGTTGTTCTTCGTCTTACGGGACAAAATGCGGATGACGTTTCGGATTTCATCGTCACGGCCGATGACCGGATCCATTTTCTGTTCCCGCGCGCGCTTGACCAGATCCGTACCGTATTTGGCAAGCGCCTCATAGGTATCCTCCGGCGTGTCGGACGTTACGCGCTGATTGCCGCGCACCGACTGCAGTGCCTGCAGACAGGCCTCCTTCGTGATCTGGTACGGACGGAACAGATTTTTCAGCGTTGCATCCGCATTTTCAATCAGGGACAAAAACAGATGCTCGACGGAGACATATTCGTCCTTCATCTGCTTTGCGATGTCTTCCGCGCTGTTCAGCGCCGTATCAACGGCACGCGCAACATAATATTTATCTGCCTCACGGCCCGAGCCGGTCACGCGCGGGAGTTTTCCTAACTCTGCATCGACCGCAGCCTCAAAGCTTTCGAGCGTGATACCCATCTTTTTCAGCAGCTGCGGCACAAGGCCGTTCTCCTGCCTCAAAAGTGCGGCCAGCAGATGGATTTGCTCAATCTGCTGGTTCTGATTTTCAATGGTCAGCTTCTGGGCGGCCTGAATGGCCTCCAGAGATTTCTGTGTATAGTTTTGTGCGTTCATAGTTCACACCTCTTCTTCCAACGTTAGCACTCTATACATGTGAGTGCTAATTCACTTTGGCTTCATCATAGACCTGTGCCCGGATTTTGTCAAGAGGATAAGGGGATAAAAATTATGATATTTTTGTAAACATTTGATCGAAAAAAGTTTTTTCGGATTTAATAGTTATTTAAAAACTTGCCGCTAAGTTTTTTAATAAACCCTTGCTATTATAATCATGCAAGAAGCGATATACACTTTTTCATTTTCCCCTCATATTGATAAAGAATCCCCCGCAGACAAGCCGGTCACTTGTTTGCGGGGTTTCTTTTATATTCCAAAGCAATGACGATTTCTTTCGGTTTTCTCAACGCCCACTAATTCTTCTGGATTAAGAATTATGCGTTACCCTTCAGAATTTCCAGCGCCTGCTTTGTGTCGCAGTCGAACAGTTCGTGTTCTCCTGCCTCGACGAGCAGCAGCGCATCTTCGTGCCGCCGAATGACGGATGAGCCGCCGCGGTCTGCCTCCAGTGCACACAGTTCCGGGAAAAACCGCGACGGAAACAGGCACGGGTTGCCGCGCTTTCCGTTGTGCGCTGCGGCGGTAATGCAGTTCGGGTGTTCCTGCCATGCGTCCACAATGCGTCGTACCGTTCCGGCCTGCAGCAGCGGCTGGTCGGCGACCATGTACAAGATTCCGGCACAGTCCGCCATCGCCCGTGTGCCGAGGCGAATGGTGCGGCTGATGCCGTCCTCTGGCCGGTCGTTCAGAATGGCATCGAAGCCCGCTTGCGAAGCCTCTTCCAGAAGCGAGGGATACTGCGAAACGACCGTGACGCGGACAAATACGCCCGCCGGGATCGCCTCAAGTGCCCGCGAGAACAGGCTTTGCCCGTCAAAGCGCGCGGTCAACTTGTTTTCTCCAAAACGGGAAGCATTTCCGGCCGCCATGAGCAGGCAGCCGATGGGAGGCGCAGAGAATGCAGCCATATTGTGTACTCCTTTAGGAACCGCTGATACCCGCAGACGATGGAATCATCGATTCCTTGTGATTTTCTACAAAACAGTATAGCTATTTTTGCATATTTTCGCAAGAATCATACGATTTTTTCGACATTCACGAAAAAATTCGTTATTCAAAAAGTAGGATAATGCTTTTGCTTTCTCTTCAAATCCGGATATGCTACAATAAAAACAAATAAAAGTGGAAAAATGGCGGATTTCATGCGCAGACGCGTAAAATCCGCCTATAACCCGGCAAATGGAGGTAATCGAATGAACATCGTAGGCAGAAGCGAGGTTCGTGTTGACGCCTTTGACAAGGCGACCGGCCGGACGAAATACTATGATGATCTGGCCCCAAAGGATGCGCTGATTGTCAGAGTCAAACATTCGACCATTGCACACGGCTTCGTCAAGTCGGTTGACATCAGCAAGGCCGAGAAAATTCCCGGCGTTGTCAAGATCCTGACCTGCTTTGATGTGCCGGACATCCCGTTCCCCACGGCTGGCCACCCGTGGTCAATGGAGCCGTCTCATCAGGATATTGCCGACCGGCACCTGCTGAACCAGCATGTGCGCTATTATGGCGATGATGTGTGCGCTGTTATCGCCGAGGATGAGGTTGCGGCTATGCAGGCCGTACGCGCCATTGAGGTCGAATACGAGGAATTGCCGTTCGTGCTCGACGTGCAGAAGGCCATGGAGCCCGGCGCGCCGCAGCTGCACGAGACGTTCCCCAACAACATTCTCAAGCATACGACCGCCTCGGCGGGCAATTATGCCGAAGCGATCAAAGAACCGGGCCTGATCAAAGTCGAGGGCTGGTACGAAACGCCTACCGTACAGCACTGCCACATTGAAAACCACGGCTGCTTCTGCTACGCGGAAAACGGTCGTCTGGTCGTGACGAGTTCCACGCAGATCCCGCACATCATCCGCCGTGTCGTCGGACAGGCGCTGGGCCGTCCGTGGGGCGACATCCGCGTCGTCAAGCCGTACATCGGCGGCGGCTTCGGCAACAAGCAGGACGCGCTCTATGAGCCGCTGTGCGCATGGTGCTGCACGCAGGTCGGCGGCCGCTGCGTCAAGCTTGACTGCTCACGCGAAGAGACGTTTGTCTCCAACCGCGTCCGCCATGCCATCCGCACGCACATCATCTCCTGGCTGCGCAAGGACGGCACCATCGCCGCCAAGAAGGTCGAGTGCTTCTCCAACCAGGGCTCCTACGCCTCCCACGGCCATTCGATTGTCGCCAAGGCGCTCGGCTCCTTTAACCAGCACTATCCCTGCCCCAACTTTGAGGGCGATGCCTATACTGTTTTCACCAACCGCCCGGCGGCGGGCGCCATGCGCGGCTATGGCATGCCGCAGGCGTCGTTCGCGGATGAGTCCCACGCAGAGCAGTGCGCAGAGGCTGTCGGCATGACGCCGCTGGCCTACCGCTGGCAGAACCTGATGAAGCCCGGCTACGTTGACGGCTTCTCGAAAAACGAACTTTATGAGGACTCCTACCTGCAGTGTATGGAAAAGGGCATGAAGGCCATCGGCTATGAAGAAAAGCTGAAGGCCTACGCCAACCAGACCGGTCCCATCCGCCGCGGTATCGGCCTTGCGACCTTCTGGTACAACACTGCCGTTTTCCCCATTTCGCTGGAAACCTCCTCCTGCCGTCTGCAGCTGAATCTCGACGGCACGGTCAATCTGCAGGTCGGCGAAACGGAGATCGGTCAGGGCGCAGATACGGCATATGCGCAGATGTGCGCGGAGATCCTTGGCCTGTCCGATTATAAAAAAGTACATGTTCTGTCCTGCCAGGATACCGATGTGACCCCGACAGGCCTCGGCGCATACGCTTCCCGTCAGACGTTCACCGCAGGCTTCTCCATCCGGCAGACGTCCGAGCTGCTGAAGCGGAAGATTCTCGAATACGCCTGCGAGGTCACACGTCAGGCAACCTATAACATGGATATTATCGACTCCAACATCGTCCGTATCACCGATGGACGTGTGCTCATGAGCCTGTCCGAGTTGTCCATGACCGCGCAGTATAACCCGGTCCATTCCGAGCATCTGACAGCGGAATCGACCTACACCATCCGCAACAACGCCTATTCCTTCGGCTGCACGTTCGCCGAGGTCGAGGTTGATATCCCGATGTGCAAGGTCAAACTGCTGAACATTGTCAATGTCCACGATTGCGGCAAACTCATTAACCCAGCGCTTGCCGAAGCGCAGGTGCACGGCGGTATGTCCATGGGCATCGGCTACGGCCTGTCCGAGCAGCTGCTGTTCGATGAGAAGACCGGCCGGCCGCTCAACAATAACCTGCTTGACTACAAACTTTCGACCTTTATGGATCATCCGAACCTCGAAGCCGAGTTTGTGGAAAACTATGAGCCGACCTCTGCGTTCGGCACCAAGGCGCTGGGCGAGCCGCCCGCCTGCTCCCCGGCCCCTGCCATCCGCAATGCCATTTATCATGCGACCGGCGTCGCCATCAATCAGGCGCCGATCACACCGCACGTCCTCTTCGCCAAATTCACCGAAGCGGGCTTGATTCAGGACTGAGGGAGGGAACAGACTATGTATGATATGAAAGCGCTCTATGAAGCGTACAGCGTAGAAGAAGCAGTCAAGCTTCGTCTGGAGCATCCCGAAGCGCAGATCATCGCGGGCGGCACGGACGTGCTTGTCCAGATGCGCGAAGGCCGCCGTGCGGGCAAGGAACTCATCTCCATCCAGAAGATCGACTCCATGCGCGGCGTGTGTATGGACGAAAACGAAAACATCCGCATCGGCTCGCTTACAACCTTTTCCCACATTACGCATAATCCTATCATCATTGAAAAGATCAACGTGCTGGGCGAAGCCGTCGATATGGTCGGCGGCCCGCAGATCCGCAACGCCGGCACCATCGGCGGCAACACCTGCAACGGCGTGACCTCTGCCGATTCCGCTTCTACGCTCCACGCATGGGAGGCGATTGTCGAACTGACCGGCGTGAACGGCAAGCGGTATCTGCCGATCAAGGACTTCTATATCAAGGCCGGTACGGTCGATATCAACGTCGCCGAGGGTGAAATTCAGACTGCAATTCTGATTCCGAAGGCCTCGTGGGAAAATACGAAGGGCTTCTATATCAAATACGGCATGCGCAACGCTATGGAAATTGCCACGACCGGCTGCTCCGTCAATGTGCGGCTGTCCGCGGACAAGAAAACGTTCGACCGTGTGCGCATCGCCTACGGCGTCGCGGGTCCTGTGCCCATGCGCGCACCGAGCGCCGAGGCCGTTGTAAACGGCCAGCCCGTCACAATGGAAAATGTTGAGGCGTTCTCCAAGGCCGTTCTGGAGGACATCAATCCCCGTGATTCCTGGCGTGCCAGCAAGGCGTTCCGCAAGCACATCGCCGTGGAAATGGCCAAGCGCGCACTCATCGAGTCTGTCAAACGCTGCGGAGGTGAAATCTGATGGCACAGTACGCTCTTGTCAAATGCAACATCAACGGCAAAGATGTGGAAAAGATCGTCGATGTCCGTGCAAGTCTGACGGATATGCTCCGCAATGATTTCCGGCTTACGTCTGTGAAAAAGGGCTGTGAGGTCGGCGAATGCGGCGCATGCACCGCGCTTATCGACGGCGAGGCAATCAACACCTGTCTGTATCTGGCTGTCTGGGCCGAGGGCAAGCTCATTATCACGCTCGAGGGGCTGATGAACCCTGACGGCACCGTCTCCGACGTGCAGAAGGCTTTCATGGAGGAAACGTCTATCCAGTGCGGCTTCTGCATCCCCGGTTTCATTCTGACGGCGACCGAGATCGTCAACTCCGGAAAGGAATACACGGACGACGAACTGCGCAAGCTTCTTTCCGGCCACCTGTGCCGCTGCACAGGCTACCAGAACATTTTCCGCGCCGTAAAAAAGACCATGCTCCGCCGCCTCGGAAAAAACGAGGAAGCAGAGTTGGTGCGATAATTTATAAACATAAAAACTGCCCGCCGGAAATGGCGAGTACGCATAAGGACAACAAAAAATCGCTTAGAGCAAGAACCGGCAACAGTCAAGTGACTGTTGCCGGTTTAACTGTGTATTTACGGTCGCTATATGCCGCGAGATAGCTGAAGCAGAACCAGAAGCCGTCGCGCACAAGTAGTTTTTGCCGCAGAGCATCGGCTTTTTCCGTCTCGCCGTGCGCTTCCAACAGTACGCAAAGGCCGTAAGCCGTCATGGCAAACTGTAAATCGTCCGGTTCCGCGTCCAACTCTGCCAGCATATCCTCCATCGGCGCAAAGCCAGCCGCCACGCGCATGGCTTTTTCATACGCCGTGTGGTGGCCGACGTACATATCGGGTCGATAATGCTGCTTCAACGTTTTTTGTGCCTCGTCCGCTTTTTCAGCACGAAGCTGCGAAAGTACCAGCCAGTAGACATCCGCGATGTACATATCATCGTCCTGCGGCGCGATGGCAAGAGAACCGGCAAAAGCGGCGGTCGCCGCATCATAGTTTTGCAGCATATACTGCGCCATGCCGATGCGGTAGCGCGACTCGATGCTCATGCCGTCCGCCTGTTCGCAGTGCGTATAATCCGCGAGCGCCCGTTCAAATTGCAGCGTATCGAGATACTTGGGGCCGCGCTTGCGGTAAGCTTCCATGCGTTCCGGCTCCAGCTTGACTGCCTGCGTCAAAGCGTCGATCGCCTCCCGGAAACGCAGCTGCCAGCACAGCGCGTCTGCCAGCTCCAGAATATTTTCATACGTCTGCGGTTTTGCGCGGCAGGCGAGAATTTCGTCCGTGTCGGCAAGCCCATGCGGCAGATTCTGAAGCTGACTTTCGTGCGACGCATGAACGTCTGCAAAGTATTTTCCCATGTTACCCCTCCGAAATGGTTTCTTTTCTGGCGGTCAGCCAGAGACTGATCAGGTAAAATGCCAGACACAGCAGCATGGCGCACACGCCGGGTGCCAGCAGATATTGGTACGCACCCCGCAGAAACGCGCCGCGTTTATACGCAAAATTGACCATCGTGCCCCACGTCGGGCGATAGAGATCGCCAAGCCCCAAAAACGAGAGCGTCGACTCCATCATGATGCAGCTGTTGACCCCGAGCAGAAAGCGCGAGAGCAGCACATCCGATAGGTTCGGCAGGATGTGCCGCACGGCAATATGGGCGCGGTTGTAGCCGAGGATCCGGCAGCTTTCGATAAACGGCTGTGTGTGCAGCTGCAAAACCTTTGCGCGCACGGCGCGCGCCGTACCGACCCAGCTGAACGCCGCGATCAGAATGATCAGGTGCGCGGCAGAGCTGCCAAAAAACGTCGCCAGAACGATGAGCGTAATGAGCTTTGGAAGCAGAACAAAAATCTGAATAAGACCATTGAAAATCTGCCCGATCCAGCCGCAGAAGCTCCCCAAAATCCCGATCCCCGCCCCCAGAATCAGCGTCAGAATACTGCTCAAGACGCCGACCAGCAGCGTCTGCCGCGCGCCATAGATAAGCTCCGTAAAAATGTCATAGCCCATCGCATTCGTGCCGAGCAGATGCTCCCGGCTGACTGGCAGCCACTTCGTGAACAGCTCTTTCTGACTGAAACTTGTAAATAATTCGGGTACAAATGCAGCCAACGCAAAAACGGTCAGCAGCAAGAGTCCCAAAATGAGCGGCAAAAGGCCTTTCTTTCTCATGTCCTGCCCTCCAATTTCCGCTTGGGGTCAAGGAGCAGACACAAAAAATCGGTAAGCAGAATCGACAGCACCATGATGCACGTCGTCACGAACAAAATGCCCTGCATGAGCGGATAATCGAGCGTATAGACCGCCTCCGTCAGAAGCGACCCCATCCCGCCGATGGAGAAAATTTTTTCGATCACGACCGAGCCGCCTACGCAGAGCGACACGCTCATGCCGAGCATCGTGAGAAACGGCTGTGCGATCGAGCGCAGGAGGTAGTCCCGGCGGATGACGCTGTCTGGAAGGCCCCGCTGCTTTGCGTACAAAATGTCCTTTCCGTCCGACGCGCTTGCCGCCATGTTGCGCACGAGCAGATACCGGCTGGGAAGCGCCGCCAGCGTTAAGGTTCCGACCGGCAGCAGCAGATGCAGCACTCTGTCCCATACATACCCAACCGTTCCGCGTACAGTCTCCGGAGAATTGAGACCGGTATAGGGCAGCAGCCGGTTCTGGAAACAGAACACGATCATCAGTCCCAGTCCAATCAAAAACGTGGGTACGGCGTTGAAGACAATCAGGGTCGCCGTGGACAGCCGGTCGGCGAGGCCGCCTTTTTTGTATCCGCACCGAAGCCCCCACAGAAGCCCGATGCCAGCCGAGAGCAGCACTGCCGGAACCGTAATTTGCAGCGTATAGCCGATTTTTTCGCCGATGAGCGCCGAAACAGCTGCATCCTTTTTATACGAATATCCGAGCGTCCCGTTCAGAAGCGACCGCAGGTAATAGCCAAACTGCACCGGAAGAGATTTGTTCAGATGCAGCGCATCCTCGTAAAATGCCACCTGCGCGGGCGTCATGTCCTGCTCGGAAAAGCCTGTCAAGTACGCCACAGGGTTGCCGGGCAGCAGCCGCGGCAGGAAAAAATTCAGAACCACGACCAGCAGAAAGCACACGAGCGCAAGCCGCACATTTTTTCTGTAATCCTTCACGCCCGCACCTCTTTCAGCCGGTGGTCTTCGTCAAACGCATAGACCGTATCACAGTAAAAATCCGTCAGCGCCCGGTCGTGACTGATGAACAGCACCGACCCGCCGCCGGGTACCATCTGCGCCTTTACAAGCGCCAGAAGATTTGCCTGCGTGGACACGTCCAACATCGATGTTGCTTCATCCAAAATCAGAAGCTTCGGGCGTAAAAGCAGGCAGCGCGCCAGCGCCACGCGCTGCGCTTCGCCACCGGAGATCTGCCGCGGCAAATGGGCAAGAATTTTATCAGGCAGCTGCATCTGCGCCAGAATGTCCGCGATCAGCTTCTCTGCCGCCCGTTTGTTTTCCGCCAGCCGGTGATATGAGATCAATTCTCGCAGACCTGTGCCGATCTTCTGCGAAGGGTCGAGCGTGGCATACGGCTGCTGATAAACCATCTGGATGGCAAGACCGCGCTTTCTGTCATACGCTTCTTTTTGGGACACAAGCAGTTTCCCGTCAAGGAAAACCGCTCCCGCGTCGGGCGCTGTCACGCCGCAGAGAATTTTTGCAAACGTCGATTTTCCGATGCCGCTCGCGCCGGATACCCCGATGATGCTTCCGTTGGGAATGGTCATGGAAACATCCTGCAAAACCGTCTGGTTTCCGAACGATTTGCAGCAGTTGTTGATCTCAAGCATGGCAGCACCACCATTCTGTCTTCCCATCCGTGTGTTTTGACATCGCGCCGTTCAGACAGGTTTCCTCCGCCTCCGGGCAGCGGGCGTAAAACGGACAGCCGGATACGTCCTCGCGCAAGACCGGCGACGGCTGCATCCCGTTTGCGACCTGCGCGGCAAGAAGTGCCTTCGTGTACGGATGGCGTGGCGTGCTTAAAACGTCAGCGGATGCGCCCGTTTCCAGCATCCGCCCGCCGCACAGAACCAGCACCCGGTCGCAGCGTGCGGCGACGGAAATATCGTGCGTGATAATGAGCTTCGCCGCGTCCGGGAAAATCGAATCCAGGAGCGCGAAAAACTGCGCACGCCCGGCTTCATCCAATCCGTTTGTTGGCTCATCCGCAATCAGAAGCCGCGCCCGGGAGCAGGCTGCCAGCGCGATCGTCACGCGCTGCGCCATGCCGCCGGAGAGCTGAAAGGGATACTTGTCCAGAACCGTCTCCGGCGCGTCGAAGCCCGCAAGACGCAGCTTTTCTGCCGCCAATGCCGGGAAGTCCTTGCGCGGCAAGCCGAGCTTTTTCAGGCTGTCATAGAGCTGTTTGCGCACGGTACGCGCAGGGAGCAGAAATTCCGCGCCGTTTTGCGGAATATAAACAAGCTTGTCGCCGCGCAGCGCCTGCAGCTGTCTTCCCGCGGGGAGCGCCGCGCCGTCCAGCTGCAGGCATCCGCCCTGCATCCGCACGTTCGCCGGGAGAAGACCCAGAACGGACAGGGCCAGCATTGTTTTCCCCGAGCCGGTCTCGCCGATGATCGCCAGCTGTTCCCCGGATGATAACGAGAAAAAAACGTTCTGCAAAAGCACGCGTTCGCCGTGCGAAAGCTTTGCGGAGATCATACCGCAGGAGTAAGAGAACGCCGGAATGTTTTCAGCTGCAGCCATCGGCGTTCCCTCCCTTCGCAATTTCAATTATTGTACCGTATCCGCGCGGCGCGCGTAACCCTCCCCGGGGGATAATTTTTTAGGGCATCACCGCATAATTGTGTCTGTGTGTCTCGCCGGGGCTTTTCCGCCAATTCTGCGGTTTGAAAAACGAGAAATACACAAAGTATTCCTTCGTTTTCCAAACCTTGACTTGACGAAAAATCCCACGCCGAGTCATCTTGCCAAATTATGCGGTGACGCCTTAGAAAAACGCGGAGATTTCCGAAGAAATCCCCGCATTTGAAATAAAATTTGATTATTTCGCAGTGATCGAGAACCAGGTGTTCGCGTTGTTGAGTCCAAACACCGCGTCTACGGTGAAATTCTCATATGCTGCGCTGTGGACAAGGATCTGGCTGTCCCAGTAGAGGGCGATCAGCGGCGTGTGCGCAGCATACCAGTCCTGCAGGCCGCCCGCCGCTTTGGTGTATTCCTCCACGGTCTTCGCCTCGCCCATCGCAGCAAGGATGGACTGGAATTCTTCGTCAAACACCTGACAGCCACCCTGCACGGGATGTGTGCCATCGACGTAAATGGAAGCAAGACCGTTCTTCATGCCCATACCGGCAGCCGTGTAGCCGTAGATCGCGGCTTCCATCGTGATATTGTTCTCAGAGAATTTGTTGCTGGTCTTGGCGTTGTAGCTGTCGCCGTCCAGCGTTTCGAGATCCACCTGAATGCCAAACTGCTCGAGCTGCGTCTTGACAAGCTCTGCATAGCCGACATGGGCTTCCTTGCCTGCGTTGCAGGTGAGGGTAAAGGCACAAACCTCGCCGTCCGCGTTCACATAGAAGCCGTCCGCGTTCTTTTCCGTGTAACCGGCATCTGCCATACACTGCGCGGCTTTCGTCAGGTCCTGACCGAGCGCCTCAGTCTCCTTATAACCCACGGTCACAGGTGGCACGAAGCCGCGGTTGGGGTTCGAGGCATAGGCGCTGCCGAATACGGTGCGGAAGCTGTCATAGTCCAGCACATAGGAGACTGCCAGCCGAAGATTCTCGTCTGCAAAGAGACCGTCCGCGTTGTTGAACGCCAGCACCGCCGGTGCATTCGCCGCCGTGACGGCTTCGAGCGTCAGCGTGTCGGTCGCAGCCAGCACATCCTGATACGAACCGGAAACACCCGTGGAGTATGCCCACGTCATGTCCAGATCGCCGTTCTGGAGCGCCAGATACATGGTATCTTCGTTGCCAAACAGCCGGTAGGTGAGCTTGCCGACGTTCGGTGTCTGCGGATAATATGGATTCGGAATGAAGGTGAGCGTCCCAGCCTCCTTGTTGAAGCTGTCGAGCATATACGGTCCGCAGGTGACGCGGGCTTCAGCTTCTGTGACGGAATCCTTGCCCTCGTAGATGTGCTTCGGCATGACGCGGAAAGACGTCATGTTGGAAAGCTCACGCACGTTGGCAGACGAGAGCGTCAGGGAAATGGACATTCCATCGTCGGAAATCGCATAGGATGCGTATTTTGCCTCCGTGACCTTGCCGTCTTCATCCGTTTGAGAGACAAAATTGGCGCTGCCGTTTGCGTCGTCATATTCAAGCGTAAACAGAATATCCTCTGCCGTGACTGGTTCTCCATCCGACCACGTCATGCCCGGCTCGATGGTGTAGACCCACGTGACGGAATCTTCCGTTTCGTAGGAAGCAAGCAGCGGATGGTAACTGCCCTCCGCGTCCTGCCAGACGAGCGGCAGCTCGCTGACGCCGCTGGCAAGCATATCGAAGTGATACTCGCCGAACGTCGCTGTCTCAATGGCAGCCGTCGTGCCGACCGTGAACTGCTCGATGGGATATGTGAGTCTCTCCGGTTCCGACGGCTGCTCCGCCTGTGTCGGTTCCGTCGGCTGATCCCCAGCCTGTGCCGGCTGTTCCGCTGGCTGCTGCGTCTGGGATTCAGGGGTGCTGCAGGCTGCCAGAGCAAATACGAGACTCAGGCAGAGCAGCAAAGCAAGAAGTTTTTTCATTTGTGGTTCTCCTTTGTGTGAATATATGTCAAATCAGAGATTTGCAATTTTAGACGAGGTCTCAATCGACCTCTTCCGCGTCTACGAAAAGGTTTGTGACCTGCACGGGAATCGGCATCCGACTCTGCTTGACGGCGCGAAGCACCATATCCTTGAGCTCAGCGCAGCAGGGCTTGTCCATCGTGACGATGGTGACGCTTGCAACGTCGTTGAGGCTGAAAATATCCGCCAGCTTCACGGTAATATCAAAGTCGTTTTCTGGGCAGCAGATCAGCGGCACCCGTCCCTTGGACAGTGCGTCATGGAAGCCCGGATAGGAAAATGCCGAGCAGTCCGCCGCAATGAGCAGGTGCCCGTGATGATAGTAAGGCGAGAGCTTCGGCGCTTTGTAGAGCTTGATCGGCCATTGCACCAGGTCGCTGCTTTCCTGAAGCAGCGCTTCGGGGCTGAAGTCACGGACTCGTTTCCATGGGTCAAAATTCTTGTCGATCATAGCGTTCCTCCTCAGCGAATGTAGCGGTCAATGGCCTTTTTGAAATCGTCGAGCGTCTGTGTATCGCCGGACTGCACCGCGTCCACAACGCAGTGGTCGAGATGGTCTTTCAAAATCACCTTGGCGATGGATTGCAGCGCGCCGATCACAGCGGAAAGCTGCATCAGAACGTCTGAGCAGTCTTCTCCGCTGTCCACCATCGCGCGGACGTGCTGCAAATGTCCGGAGGCTCTCGCCAGCCGGTTCTGAACATATTTCGTGTTTTCATGATGGTGCGGATGCTTGTGCCCGTCCGCATGGTCATGCTCGTGCGGATGCGCATGGTCATGCGTGTGTTCATGTTCATGAAAATGCTCCTGTTCCAGTTCGTCCACGCACACCGCCACCTTTCATTTTTGTATTTTACAAAATTTCGCGCTGGCTCGTAAGCCTCCCCGGGGGATGAAATTTTGTGCGCGGCACAGAAATCAGAACCCCCTCCGGGGGTAAAATGCGGAATGAGCGCGTTTTTTGGATCGTGTTCAATGAAACGGCGACCTGAATCGTGAGAATTGCGAAAACCCACTGATTATTTTTTGTGCAAAATGTTCAAAGTGAAAAACAATATCCGGTACAGGGGATGTAAAACGCCCTCCGCGCAACTGGCGCGGAGGGCGTTTGGAATGGGATCCGCTTTATTTTTCCATCAGGCGATACAAAATGGTGACGACCTGTGCACGGGTCGCGGTAGCGGTCGGATTCAGATTGCTGCCGCTGCCCTTGACAAGCCCCTCGGAAACGGCCCAGAGCATTGCGTCAGACGCCCAGGATGCGACTGCAGATGCGTCGGAGAACTTGGCAAGATCGTCGGACACAGCCGGTTTTCCAGCATTGCGGTAAAGCATGGTGACAAGCTCCTGACGCGTGATGCTGCCGTTCGGATTCGTGCCGTCGGAAATGCCCTCGGTCTTTGCCCACTCCAGTGCTTTCTGGTACCACGGGCTGCCGCCGTCAACATCTGCGCCTGCTGCGCGGCCAAGTACTGCCCACAGCGCGGCGCGGGTCATGTTAGCGTCCGGACCGAAGGTTTCCTTGCCGGTGCCGTTGACGATGCTGTTCTCTCTTGCCAATTTCACGGCGTCGGCGTAATAGGCCGCCGCCTTGACATCGTGGAACACCTCGTCGGTCTTTTCCAGTGAAATGCGTCCCTGCGCACTGGCGTAGCTGCTGCCGATCACGCCGTTCAGCTGCTTCTGGATGTACTGCGCGACAGCGTCGCGGACCTTTACGCCATTGCCGTTGTTGGCGTAGGCTGCGCCGGCTTCCTTGGCTTCCTTCAGCGTGTAGTAGGTGTCATTGCCATTGATCAGGAAATTGTCGCAGACAACGGCGTAGGTCGCCTTGCTGTCAAATGCCTTACCATTTACGGAGGTGATAGTCACGCGGCTGACGGAGTCTGCACGGAAGAACTTGCCGTAGGCCTCGCCCGCGTCATATTCCTTGCCGGTATCGAGCGAGTAGGTCAGACCAGAAATTTGCGCAAAGCCCGGGCAGTTTTCCCGCTGCGATGCGGCCTCCAGCGTTTCCAGAAGCTGTGCGCCGGTCAGTTCAATGACACCGATCCCCATCGGGGAGAACGGGAGTGCCTTTAGCAGATCTGTTTCGGTGATCTCGCCGGAATACAGGAAGTTGTCGCAGTTTCCGCCGTTCTGGATGGCAACGAGCGGAAGCTTCTTGTTGTATCCATCGATGTAGTTCTGCGCATACCAGCGCAGTGCGTCCGTCGTCAGATCGCCGAGATTCGTCTCGCCGTTCCAGTTCGCGGAATCCGCGCCGGTCAGGATAACATCGGAGCGGCCGACCGTTTTACCGGCAGCTGCCTTCAGCGCGGCGGCACTCTTGGCGATCTCCGCGTCGCTGCCGCTCAGATCCGGCGTGAGCGAAGTCACGGTTTTGCTGGAATTGTCAATGACATACGCGCCGACCGTTTCCGCATTGCCCGCATCAATGACAAGATCGCCGTATTCGCTGCCGCTGACACCGGCGTTGGACAGGCAGATCGTCACGTCCGCGTTCAGCTTTACGGGCTTCGGTTCGGAAACGCACAGGCAGCCGTCCTGAACATTCGCTGCTGCGGAAGTAGCGGTCAGGCCATAAAAGCCGACCTTCAGGCCACTGTTTGTGGTAATGACCGTGCTGGCCTCAAAGGAATAGTATTCCGTATCGGAGGTTGCGTTGGCAGAAAGAACCGTGAATGTCGCAGCCGCTTTCTCCGCGCGGTCCGCCGTGACTTCGCCCTTCATGTCCTTGTTGTAGGTCAGAGCCTCTGCACCATTCTGCAGCTCGGCCTGTGTGTAGTATTTCGTGATGTTCTTGTGGTAACCGTAGCCGGTCGTGGCGTCGGCGTATCCAAATTCCGCAAGCCCCATCGCCGCAACGTCATAGCCAGCCGCGTCCATCAGGTTGTAAACGCCCAGACCGCGGTCGCTGTTCGCCGCAGCTGTGCCCTGCAGGAAGTTGCCGGCATCGGCCAGAATCACGTCCGCACCCGCGTTTTCGTAGGCCGTCTTTGCAGCGGCGACCTTCGCATATACGTCCACATCACCGCGGACGTTGGCGGTATAAAGGATCACGGTCTTGCCGGTGTAGTTCTCCGCCGCGAAAGCGGTGACAGAGCACAGGCTGAGAACCATGACCAATACCAGAAGAAGACTCAGTACTTTTTTCATATTGTTTGATTCCTCTCTTTCACTCTGGAGTGTATCTGCGCAGATTTCTGCATTTTTACCAATATAGCAAACCGCTTTGTCTGCCGCAAGCTCCCCCGGGGGTTCTGAAAAATCATTTTTGCGAAAAAACTTCCGGCGTTGCAAAAGCGCAGCCGGAAGAATTTTATTATGAAAAGCTGATTGGAATGGAACGGACGTTCAGCTCCTGCGCGGCCTTCGCAAGATCAACATCCGTGTACCAGTCACCGTAAAGCTGCTTGGCAAGCGCCAGCTTTGCGTATAGCATGGTCGCCTCGTCGCCCCAGAGCGCCGAGGGAGAAACCAGGATGATCTGCTGTTCCGGGAAGCGCGCCTGCACCGAGGCACGGATGGAAGCCGCCTGTGACAGATCCGCGCATTTGAGGACGACCTGAGGCTTTTTCGCCTGCACCCAATCGTCTGTAACGTTGGGATCGTCCCGGTTTTCCGCAATATTGAACGAGCCGGTCGCTGTGATCAGATCGCAATATTGCTGGGTCACGCCGTCGGTTTCCGTTTCAAAATAGATGGAGATCTGCTGGCAGAGATAGATCTGCTGCGTCTTGTTTTGCAGTGTGAAGGTCCAGAACGCCAGCGGATCATACGTCCAATGCGCGTAGACAGTTTGGTCGTCTGTGCCGGAAAATACGGTTTCCGGCAGGATCTGTTCGCCACCCTCTATCTGCGTCCACCAGCCGTTAAAGTCATATCCCTCCCGCAGCGGAATAGGAAGCGCGCCGTAGCGGTCGCCGTCGCTGAGCGCCAGCGTCGCCTCCTTGGACTTGATCCTGCCGCCGTTCGGGTCGAAGGTCAGCGCCGCGGCGTCTCTGTGCTGCCAGTGCGCATAGAGCGTATGCGCCTGCACATCGGAAACGATCGTTTCCGGCAAAATCTGCTCTCCGCCGTCTGACAGCGTCCACCAGCCGTCAAATGCATATCCGCGCCGGACGGCCTCCGGCTGCGCGCCGTAGGGCTGACCGGGTGTGACGCTTGCGGACACGGTTGCGCTGTCGCCGCCGTTCGGATCATAGGTCACGGTAACGCCGGCTGCCAGCTGCTCGGTGTAGACTGCCGTGCCTGTCTGTGCCACAGATACGGAGGTATCCGGCTGTTCCGCCTGCGCGGTTTCATCCGGCTGCGGCGGTGTATCGGGCGGGGGCTCCTCCGCAGGAGGCTCCTCTTCCGACTCTTGCTCCGGTGGTTCAGGCTCTTCCTGCGCGGGCGGCTGCGGTTCTTCTTCCTGCGGCGGCTGCGCTTCCTGCTGCGCCTGCAGGATCGTGTCGGCCTGCGCCGGGTCTGCGATCAGGCGCACCCGGCAGGCGCACAGCGTGCCAAGGAGCGTCAGGCACAGAAAGATCAAAAATATTCGTTTCATCAAAATTCCTCGCTCTTTCACAGTGCAAGCCAGTACGTTGTCCAAAGCCGCTGCTTTTTGGAGAGCTTCTTCCAGACAAGCGACACAGCAGTCTGCAAAAACACGCGCATTTGCGTACGCTGCTGCTCGGTCATCTCGTGCGTGCTGTAAGCGGCC
>JABLTM010075660.1_pt1 | contig 18243 bp, 12 predicted proteins | sample 7160121 | NCBI WGS metagenome assembly JABLTM01 (sample SAMN14651224, study PRJNA627086) | human gut metagenome | isolation source: feces | host: Homo sapiens
CTTGCTCAGCCCCAAAAGATTGGTTATTTCGAAGGGGGAAAAGTCCAGTCTGGTCAGGAAGAGGACAAACAATTCTTGTGAAGTCAGACGGTCAGCGAAGGCTTCGATCTTGGTATAAAAGTCAGGCAAACAGTTTTTGACGACCTGTGTGAGGTCATTTATATCCTGCGTGTTGACAGCTCGTCCTTCCTGAGCCAGCTGATGAAGCATGGCGATGAAGGTGTGGCTAGTGAGTGGTGACTTTTGAGACCATTCGGCTACGTTGAAATGTGCTTCGTAGGTAGTCAGTGACTTTCGAAGTTCAGAGATTTTCTTTTCCTTTACTTGCACCAATACTTCCTGTTGCTGATACGTCAAAAGCCAGTCAGTATGCGTACGAAACGATATGCTATGCGGACTCGGTAGAAATCATGCAAATGTATGAACAAGCACGTCAGGTCAACCATGCATTCCAGTACTACAAGGACTCTCTGAGAGAACAAAGCCTGCTTCATGGAATCCAGCAGCGCAACCTGTATATCCTGCTCATTCTGGTTGTCGCTTTACTCTTCCTGTTCAGCGGTGCCATGGTGTACAACCGGCGCATACACAAACGAAACCGCACAATTGCCGAACAGCTTCGCACGATACAAGGACAACATATAAGTTTAGGCGAAAAGGACGGTGTCATCAAGCAGTTGGAAAACGAGCAACAGGATAAAGACCTGCAACTCAAATCGTTGGAAACTCAATTAGAGCAACATAAGACTATCGCACTGAGCGTAGCGGAGGTGCTTGCGGACTTTATTGCCCCTGACGGTTCGGGAATACCCGTTAAGGACGAAAGCTCTTGGCGCAACCTGTTTAAAGCGGTTGACAAGGAATTTCCCCGTTTCCTTGCTACCATGCATCAACTCTACCCCGGCATATCCCCGTTTGACCAACATATGCTCTACCTGGCCAAAACTGGACTAAAGACGAAGCAGATAACGGATATACTGGAACGTTCGGCGGGGGTCTTTAGCCAGCACTGCAAAAGGTTGGAGAATGAGTATGGAGTTGATCCGAAGAATTTCTTGAATGATTATTAGTCGCTCAAAATGGCTGAGCGAATGTAATGGTCAATGGGGATGTACAATAATAAATAGTGGGAAATAGTGGGAAATAATGGAGAAGTAAGGGGGAAGGTTAGCCTTTCCCCCTTTACCACCCAATCATCCATCAGGCAAACACGCATAATAGGAATACGACAAGGCCTCCCGCACTTACCACATAACGGTAAGGCGGGAGGCCTTCTTTATAAAGTGAACTTGCCGTGTAGCATCGTGACTACACGAAAAGCCTATTTACCAATTAGTTGAGATCACGGTTCTGCTGTGCCTTCTCATACTCTTCACGGTCAGCCACAACGATGCGGTTGAATTCGCGAAGACCCGTACCTGCGGGGATGAGGTGACCACAGATTACGTTCTCCTTCATACCCTCCAGGTAGTCAACCTTACCGCTGATTGCAGCTTCGTTGAGCACCTTAGTCGTTTCCTGGAAGGATGCGGCCGACATGAAGCTCTTCGTCTGCAAGGCGGCACGGGTAATACCCTGGAGAATCTGAGTAGAAGTAGCAGCCATGGCATCGCGTACCTTCACGAGCTTGAGGTCACGACGCTTGAGTTGAGAATTCTCATCACGGAGCTTACGCGCCGTCACAATCATACCCTTCTTCATGACTTCGCTGTCACCTGCATCAATGACAACCTTCTTACCCCAGATACGATCGTTCTCTTCAGCAAAGTCGAGTTTGTCAACAATCTGCTGCTCGAGGAAACGCGTATCACCTGGATCGTTGATCTGTACCTTACGCATCATCTGACGAACGATTACTTCAAAGTGCTTATCGTTAATCTTTACACCCTGCAGACGGTACACATCCTGCACCTCGTTCACGATATATTCCTGAACGGCGGTGGGACCCTTGATAGCAAGAATGTCGCCCGGAGTGATTGAACCATCGGAAAGAGGCGTACCGGCACGTACATAGTCGTTTTCCTGTACAAGAATCTGCTTCGAGAGAGACACGAGGTACTTCTTCTCTTCGCCCAACTTGGAGGTTACAATGATTTCACGGTGGCCACGTTTAACGTTACCCATCTTCACTTCACCGTCGATTTCGCTCACCACCGCAGGGTTGCTCGGGTTACGCGCTTCGAACAATTCAGTAACACGGGGAAGACCACCGGTAATATCACCAGCCTTACCCACTACGCGAGGAATCTTAATCAAGACATCACCGGCATTGAGCTTCTGACCGTCTTCAACCACAATGTGACCGTTGATGGGGAAGCTATACGTACGAAGAATTTCGCCGTCGTCGCCGAGGATGTGGGCAGTAGGCACGTGGCTCTTGTCTTTCGACTCAATCACGATGCGTTCGCGGAGACCCGTAGCTTCGTCTTCTTCGACACGATAGCTAATACCCTCGGTTACGTTTTCGAACTGGATGGTACCTGCATTTTCGGTCACGATGACTGCGTTGAAGGGGTCCCACTTAGCGATAATGGTATCCTTCGTTACTTCGTCACCATCATTGATGAAGAGTTGTGAACCGTAAGGTACGTTCTGAGTTGAAAGGATGATGCCCGTATTTACATCAATAAAACGCGCTTCAGCCAAACGACCCACTACGACCTTGGCAGCCTTACCATCTTCAGTGGTGATATCAACCGTACGAAGTTCTTCGAACTCTACGCGGCAATCCGTTTTCGCCTTGATGGTTGCATTGGCTGCAGCATTCGAGGCGATACCACCGGCGTGGAACGTACGGAGTGTCAGCTGCGTACCCGGCTCACCGATAGACTGGGCAGCAATCACACCGACTGCTTCACCCTTCTGTACCATGCGGCTGGTAGCAAGGTTACGACCATAACACTTCATGCAGACACCGTGCTTGCTCTCACAAGTGAGAACTGAACGGATTTCCACACTTTCAATGGGGGAAGCTTCGATTTCAGCTGCAATCGGTTCAGTGATTTCCTCACCTGCAGCTACAATGAGCTTACCCGTTGTCGGGTGGATAATATCATGTACAGAAACACGACCGAGAATACGTTCGCTCAAAGAAGAGATAATTTCGTCACCATCCTTCAATGCCGTACATACCAAACCACGGAGTGTACCACAGTCTTCCTCTGTAATGATTACGTCATGAGATACGTCAACCAAACGACGAGTCAGGTAACCAGCGTCGGCTGTCTTCAAGGCGGTATCGGCCAAACCCTTACGGGCACCGTGAGTAGAGATAAAGTACTCCAACACAGACATACCTTCCTTAAAGTTTGAAAGAATCGGGTTTTCGATAATCTGCGCACCTTCGGCACCTGCCTTCTGAGGCTTAGCCATCAAACCACGCATACCGGCCAACTGAGCAATCTGATCGGCAGAACCACGGGCACCTGAGTCGAGCATCATGAACACTGCATTGAAACCCTGGTCGGCTTCGGTCATCTGCTTCATCAACGTCTTCTTGAGGTCTGTGTTGACGTGAGTCCACGTATCAATTACCTGATTGTAACGTTCGTTGTCGGTAATGAAACCCATGTTGTAGTTCATCGTGATTTGCTCCACTTCTTCGTGACCACGCTTCACGATGTCCACCTTCTCTGTGGGGATAATAATATCGTCCAAGTTAAACGACAGACCACCTTCGTAAGCCTTGCGGTAACCGAGGTTCTTGATACCATCGAGGAACTCGCAAGCGCGTGCCATACCAACCGTCTTGATAACGAGCGTAATGACATCACGCAGTGACTTCTTAGAAATAATCTTATTAACGTAACCGCACTCGTAGGGGATGATTTCATTAACAATCACACGACCTACAGAGGTTTCAACAATGTGCTTAATCTTATTGCCGTGTTCGTCAACATCGTCTACCATCACATTAACGGGAGCATGCACATCGACACGCTTTTCGTTGAATGCAATCAACGCTTCCTCGGGACCGTAGAAGGTCAAGCCTGTTCCCTTGGCACCGGGACGGAGCTTCGTGATGTAGTACAAACCAAGCACCATATCCTGTGAAGGCACGGTGATAGGTGCACCGTTAGCGGGATTCAAGATGTTGTGGCTCTGAAGCATCAACATCTGCGCTTCGAGCACTGCTTCGTTGCCCAAGGGAAGGTGAACGGCCATCTGGTCACCGTCGAAGTCGGCGTTGAAAGCCGTACATGCCAACGGGTGAAGCTGAATAGCCTTACCTTCGATCATCTTAGGCTGGAAGGCCTGGATACCGAGACGGTGAAGGGTCGGTGCACGGTTGAGGAGCACAGGGTGACCCATCATCACGTGTTCAAGGATATCCCAAATAATCGGTTCGCGACGGTCAACAATCTTCTTCGCACTCTTCACCGTCTTCACGATACCGCGCTCAATGAGCTTACGAATGATAAACGGCTTATAGAGCTCAGCAGCCATCAATTTCGGCAAACCACATTCACCCATCTTGAGTTCCGGACCAACGACGATAACCGAACGGGCTGAATAGTCCACACGCTTACCGAGAAGGTTCTGACGGAAACGGCCCTGCTTACCCTTCAATGAGTCTGAGAGTGACTTCAAGGGGCGGTTGCTGTCGCTCTTGACAGCTGAACTCTTACGTGAGTTGTCAAAGAGGCTATCGACAGCTTCCTGAAGCATACGCTTCTCGTTACGGAGAATCACTTCAGGAGCCTTGATTTCGAGCAAACGCTTCAGACGGTTGTTACGGATAAGAACACGACGGTAAAGGTCGTTCAAGTCGGAAGTAGCGAAACGGCCACCATCGAGGGGAACGAGCGGACGCAAATCAGGAGGAGTCACAGGGATCACCTTCATAATCATCCACTCGGGTTTGTTGCGCTCACGGCTTGCACGGAAAGACTCTACAACCTGCAAGCGCTTGAGGGCTTCGTTCTTACGCTGCATAGACGTGTCAGAGTTGGCACGGTCACGCAATTCGTAAGAAAGACTGTCCAAGTCGATACGGGTCAAGAGGTCATAGATAGCCTCGGCACCCATCTTGGCAATAAACTTATTGGGGTCGCTATCCTCCAGATATTGGTTGTCCTTCGGAAGCTTCTTGAGCAAATCGAGGTATTCGTCCTCAGTCAACAGGTCGTTTTGAGCGACCTCGTCAGCCAACACACCCGGCTGAATGACAACATAACGCTCGTAATAGATAATCGTGTCGAGCTTCTTGGTAGGAATTCCAAGCAGATAACCCATCTTATTGGGGAGCGAACGGAAATACCAGATATGTGCTACGGGCACAACCAACTGGATGTGACCGGCACGCTCACGACGAACCTTCTTTTCAGTAACTTCTACACCGCAACGGTCGCAGACAATTCCTTTATAACGGATGCGCTTGTATTTACCGCAATGGCATTCGTAGTCCTTCGTCGGACCAAAAATGCGTTCGCAGAACAAGCCGTCACGCTCGGGCTTATAGGTGCGGTAGTTGATGGTTTCGGGCTTCAACACCTCACCGTACGAATTCGCCATGATCTCTTCGGGAGAAGCCAGACCAATGGTGATCTTCGTAAAGTTACTCTTTATCTTATTATCTCTTTTAAATGCCATTGTTATAAGGATTGAAGATGTGGGGAGTCATTTGAATCTGAAGTCCGGAGTTTACAAGCATCCCAATGCAATAGAAAAATGCGCAAGGAGACGCTTGTAAACGTCCGACTCCGATTCAGTCTTAATCGAGCGTTACGCTCAAGCCCAAGCCACGGAGCTCGTGGAGCAACACGTTGAGCGATTCGGGAATACCCGGCGTAGGCATGGGATCACCCTTGACAATCGCTTCGTATGCCTTCGCACGACCCGTCACGTCATCAGACTTAATGGTGAGGATTTCCTGGAGTACATGTGAAGCACCGAATGCCTCGATAGCCCAGACCTCCATCTCACCAAAACGCTGACCACCAAACTGCGCCTTACCACCAAGCGGCTGTTGCGTAATCAGTGAGTACGGACCGATGGAACGAGCGTGCATCTTGTCTTCGACCATGTGACCCAACTTCAACATGTAGGTCACACCCACCGTTGCCTTTTGGTCAAATGCTTCACCCGTACCACCATCGTACAACTGGGTAGAACAGTAACGGGGAAGACCTGCCTTGTCGGTCCACTCGCACAAGTCTTCCAACTTAGCACCATCGAAAATCGGCGTGGCAAACTTCACACCAAGCTTACGGCCAGCTGCACCGAGAACGGCTTCAAAGATCTGGCCCAAGTTCATACGTGAAGGCACACCCAGCGGGTTCAGCACGATATCAACCGGCGTACCGTCTTCGAGGAACGGCATATCCTCCTGACGAACAATCTTCGAAACGATACCCTTGTTACCGTGACGACCTGCCATCTTATCGCCGACACCAATCTTACGCTTCTTAGCTACGTAAACCTTAGCCTGCTGGATGATACCAGAAGGAAGGTCATCACCGATGGTGAGGGCAAACTTCTTACGCTTCAATTGTGCATCGAGCTGATTGAACTTCTTCAAGTAGTTGATGACCAACTTACGAACCAAGGTGTTCGTATGTTCATCGTCTGTCCAGCCACGCAATTCAACCGAAGCGAAATCGAGCGTATCGAGGAGGTTGCGAGAGAACTTCGAACCAGCGGCAATCAGTTCAGAACCTACGTTGTCCTTGATACCCATTGACTCCTTGTCGCTAATCAGGGCCATGAGCTTGTCGAGCAATACACCCTTCAAGTCAGCAACCTGCTTGCTGAAGTCGTCATCAAGCTTCTGGAGCGTTACCTTATCGGCAGCCTTCGAGCTACGCGTCTTCTGTACGCGGGCAAAGAGGCGCTTGTTGATAACCACACCCGAGAGCGAGGGATTGGCCTTCAAGGAAGCATCCTTCACGTCGCCAGCCTTATCACCGAAGATTGCACGAAGCAACTTCTCTTCCGGCGTCGGGTCACTCTCACCCTTCGGCGTAATCTTACCGATCATGATGTCACCCGGAGCAATGCGCGCACCGATACGTACAATACCGTTTGCGTCGAGGTCCTTGGTTGCGTCCTCACTGACATTGGGAATGTCGTTGGTGAACTCTTCCATACCGCGCTTCGTTTCACGCACTTCGAGAGAGAACTCATCAACGTGAACAGAAGTCAAGACGTCCTCACGAACCATACGCTCGTTAAGTACGATAGCATCCTCATAGTTGTAACCCTTCCAAGGCATGTATGCCACGAGCAAGTTACGACCGAGTGCCAACTCACCATTCTCCGTTGCGTAACCTTCAGTCAGGATATCGCCCTTCTTGACACGCTGTCCCTTTTCGCAAATCGGACGGAGGTCAATGGTCATATTCTGGTTGGTACGGCGGAACTTAGGAATGATGTATTCTTTTACGTTCGAATCGAAGCTGATGAAATCCTCTTCTTCCGTACGGTCATAAGCAATGCGAATCGTCGTTGCATCAACGTACTCAATCTCACCTTCGCCTTCAGCGGTAATCATCGTACGAGAATCTTCGCAAACCTGCTTTTCGATACCCGTACCTACGATAGGCGCTTCACTGCGAATCAAAGGAACTGCCTGGCGCATCATGTTCGATCCCATCAATGCACGGTGGGCGTCGTCGTGTTCCAAGAACGGAATCAACGAAGCTGCGATAGAGGCAATCTGCTGCGGAGCCACGTCCATCAATTCAACTTCCGAGGGAGAAACAACGGGATAGTCGGCATCCTGACGACACTTTACTTTGTCACGGATGAAGGTACCGTCGTCATTCAACGGAGCGTTACCCTGGCCGATAATCTTCTCTTCCTCTTCTTCTGCTGAAAGGTAAACAACATGGTCGTTATCAAGGTCTACAACTGAGTTTTCAACCTTACGATACGGCGTCTCGATGAATCCGAGTTCGTCAATCTTGGCATAAACACAGAGAGAAGAAATCAAACCAATGTTCGGACCTTCCGGAGACTCAATCGGACAAAGACGACCGTAGTGCGTATAGTGTACGTCTCGCACCTCGAAACCGGCACGCTCACGAGAGAGACCGCCAGGACCAAGAGCAGAGAGACGACGCTTATGCGTAACCTCTGCCAAGGGGTTCGTCTGGTCCATGAACTGTGACAAAGCGTTCGTACCGAAGAACGAGTTGATGACGCTTGAAATGGTCTTCGCGTTAATCAAGTCGGTCGGCGTGAAGACTTCATTGTCACGCACGTTCATGCGCTCACGGATGGTACGGCTCATACGCGCCAAACCGATGGCAAACTGGTTAGAAAGCTGTTCGCCTACCGTACGCACACGACGATTACTCAAGTGGTCGATATCATCGACTGTAGCCTTTGAGTTGATCAACTCAACCAAGTACTTGATAATCTCAATGATGTCCTCGCGCGTCAACACGCGTACATCCATCTCGGTACTCAAGTTGAGCTTCTTGTTGATACGGTAACGACCTACTTCGCCCAAGTCATAACGCTTTTCTGAGAAGAAAAGGTTGTTGATAACTTCGCGTGCAGAAGCATCATCAGCAGGGTCAGCATTACGCAACTGACGATAGATAAAGAGCACTGCCTCCTTCTCTGAGTTAGAGGGGTCCTTCTGCAACGTGTTAAAGATGATCGAGTAGTCTGAAGAAGAAGCCTCTTCGTGGTGAACGAGGATGCTTTGTGCACCTGAATCGATGATATCTTCGATGTCCTCAGCTTCTATGATGGTCTCACGATCCATCACCACCTGGTTACGCTCGATAGATACTACTTCACCGGTATCCTCATCGACGAAGTCTTCTACCCAGCTCTTGAGCACACGGGCAGCCAATTTGCGACCAATTACCTTCTTGAGGTTCGACTTGTTAACCTTGATTTCCTCAGCAAGGTTGAAGATCTGAAGGATATCCTTATCGGTTTCATAACCGATGGCACGGAGCAACGTCGTTACGGGCAACTTCTTCTTACGGTCAATATACGCATACATCACGTTATTGATGTCCGTAGCAAATTCAATCCAAGAACCCTTGAACGGAATGATTCTTGCAGAATAAAGTTGCGTACCGTTTGCGTGAACGCTTGAACCGAAGAACACACCGGGCGAACGGTGGAGCTGTGAAACAACTACACGCTCAGCGCCGTTGATGATAAACGTACCATTGTCAGACATGTAAGGGATAGAACCCAAGAACACATCCTGAACGACGGTATCAAAGTCCTCGTGATCAGGGTCAGTACAATAAAGTTTGAGTTTAGCCTTGAGAGGCACACAGTAAGTAAGTCCGCGCTCCAGACACTCCTGAATTGAGTAACGAGGTTCATCGATATAGTAGTCAATGAACTCCAATACAAAGTTGTTGCGAGTATCAGCGATAGGGAAATTCTCCGCAAAAACTTTGTACAGGCCATCATTCTTACGCAATTCACTGGGAGTATCGAGCTGCAGAAAATCTTTGAAAGACTTTAACTGTACGTCCAAGAAATCAGGATAAGGCATCGGATTCTTGACGGACGCAAAGTTTACACGTTGATTGATTACTCTGGAAGACATTCGTTGAATAATTGGAGATAAACGATAAGAGATAAAACACGGTATGAACGATCAAGCGGCTATCTCAAAAGAAAAGCGCTATAAATCAAGCAAACAGGTACAGACAGAGGGAAGTCTTTACGCTCGAAACATATAGACGCAAAAAGGTTATGAACCCTCTACCAGAGGATTCATAACCATATCCCTTGAAAGGGGTTAGCTTATTATGCGAGTTCTACTTCAGCACCAGCCTCTTCGAGAGCCTTCTTGAGTGCTTCAGCTTCTTCCTTAGCAACGCCTTCCTTAACCTTGCTGGGAGCACCGTCAACGATGTCCTTAGCTTCCTTCAAACCGAGGCCGCAGTGTTCCTTAACAGCCTTAACTACCTGAAGCTTAGCAGCACCTGCGCTCTTGAGAACTACGTCGAATGAAGTCTTCTCTTCAGCAGCAGCAGCGCCACCTGCAACGGGGCCTGCAGCAACAGCTACAGCAGCAGCAGCGGGTTCAATACCATATTCCTCCTTGAGGATCGTTGCCAACTCGTTTACTTCCTTCACTGTCAAATTAACCAATTCTTCAGCGATAGCTTTGATATCTGCCATTTTCTTAAATGTATTTGTTTTGTTTGTAATCAGAATTTATTTGAGAAATTCGGCTGACCAACCGATTTTTATTCGGGGCGTTCACCCAGGGTCTTAAGCACACCGTGAATCGTTTGGCCTGCACCTTGGAGGGCAGAAATAACGTTCTTGGCAGGTGATTGGAGCAAGGCAACAACTTCGGCAATAACCTCGTTCTTGCTCTTGATAGCGCAGAGGGTTTCGAGCTGATCGGCTCCAACATAGAAACCTTCTTCTGCATAAGCAGCCTTCAAGCCGGGGATACCGTCCTTGGTCGTCTCCTTAATCAACTTAGCAGGAGCGTTGGCAGTCTGGCAGAAGAACACAGCAGTCGTACCCTTGAGGCAATCGTAGAGGGGAGAGTAATCAATCTCAGCTGCTTCGAAAGCCTTGTGCAAAAGCGTATTCTTAACTACGACCATCTTGATTTCGCTAGCGAAGCACTTACGGCGCAGGTCAGAAGTAGCCTGTGCGTTCATACCCGTAACGTCAACGAGATAGAAGTGTGCGTATTCTTTGAGTTTTTCACCGAGTTGCTCGATGATGATAGCTTTATCTTCCTTCTTCATGATTCAATTCAGTTTTAGATTTCTTCTACAGACTTAGGATCAATCTTGATACCCTTGCTCATGGTAGAGGAAAGATAAATACTCTTGATATACGTACCCTTAGCAGCCGTAGGCTTGAGCTTGATAATGGTAGCGATAAATTCCTTCGCATTACCATAAATCTGCTCGGGAGTGAAAGATACCTTACCGATTGACGTGTGAACGATACCCGTCTTGTCAACCTTAAAGTCGATCTTACCCTGCTTTACCTCGCGGACAGCCTTGGCAACATCCATAGTTACAGTACCACTCTTGGGGTTCGGCATCAATCCACGGGGACCGAGTACACGACCGAGGGCACCAATCTTACCCATGATGGCGGGCATCGTGATGATTACATCAATATCCGTCCAACCACCTTTGATTTTCTCAATATATTCATCGAGACCTACATAGTCAGCGCCTGCTTCTTTTGCAGCAGCTTCGGCATCGGGAGTACAGAGGCAGAGCACACGTACTTGCTTACCAGTTCCGTTGGGAAGTGAAACTACGCCACGAACCATCTGGTTTGCCTTACGGGGGTCTACACCCAAACGTACATCGATATCTACAGAAGCGTCAAACTTGGTAGTAGTGATTTCCTTTACCAAAGCTGCAGCTTCCTTCAAAGAATAAGCCTTCCCTGCTTCAATCTTTTCAGCGACTAACTTCTGATTTTTTGTCAGTTTACTCATTGTTCAAATTGAAGTTTAATTATTCACCAGGGAAGTCACCCTTTACCGTGATACCCATACTGCGGGCAGTACCTGCCACCAAACGCATTGCACTTTCTACTGTGAAGCAATTCAAGTCGGGCATCTTGTCTTCTGCAATTGCCTTAACCTGATCCCAAGTAATCTCAGCGATCTTGTTACGGTTAGGCGCGGCAGAACCGCTCTTCTTCTTGGCTGCTTCCAGCAATTGAATTGCTACAGGAGGAGTCTTAACTACGAAAGAGAAAGACTTGTCATTATAGTAAGTAATGACAACCGGCAATACCTTACCAGCCTTGTCCTGCGTTCTGGCGTTGAACTGCTTGCAGAAATCCATGATGTTGATACCCTTAGAACCCAACGCGGGACCTACGGGAGGTGATGGATTTGCAGCGCCGCCCTTAATCTGTAATTTGATTAATCCAGCAACTTCTTTAGCCATTGTTATTATTAGAATTTAAAAATAGACGATAGAACTCGCGCACGTAACAAATACGCTTATTCCTTTTCAATCTGCATAAAACCGAGGTCGAGACCCGTGTTGCGGCCGAACACCTTAACGATGACGGTAACTTTCTTCTTTTCGTTATCCAACTTTTCGATGGTTCCCGAAAAGCCACTGAACGGTCCGTCCACTACTTTTACACTTTCTCCTACCACATACGGAATATCGATTTCCTGGGGTGCATCCTCCAGTTCATCAACCTTTCCGAGGATACGGTTGATCTCACTCTCACGAAGGGGAGTGGGGTTATCCATACCACCCAAAAAGCCCAGCACGTTAGGCGTGCTGCGTAACTCATGAATGGTCTCACCAACTAATCGTGCCTCTACAAGAACATAGCCGGGAAGATAGAGATGTTCTTTGACAACTTGTTTGTTGCCACGAACTTGCTTCACCTTCTCGGTTGGAATGAGTACCTGCGAAACATGACCGCCGAGGCGGCCATTCTTAATTTCAGCGTCTATGTACTCCTTTACCTTATTTTCTTTACCGCTTACAGCACGCAAAACGTACCATGCCATTTCTGCTGCCATAACCGACTAAACTTGAGGATAGATTAATTGCATGATTGACTCGAACGCCGTATCCATAAGGAATACCACGAGTGCTATGACGATGGAAGCTGTGAGCACAACAATCGCGCTATGAGTCAACTCCTGACGTGTAGGCCAAGTGGTCTTATGAGATAATTCGTCGTATGAATCTTTGCAAGATGCAATAATTTTCTTGAACATATTCGTACTTTTAGCACGGGAAGAGAGGCTCGAACTCCCGACACCTGGTTTTGGAGACCAGTGCTCTACCAACTGAGCTATTCCCGTAAGATAGGCCCTACCCTATAAAGGATAGGGACCTATATATTTCGATTATCTACTGGAGATTAGTCGAGAATTTCGGTAATCTGACCAGAACCTACGGTACGACCACCTTCACGGATAGCGAAGCGGAGACCTTCATTCAAAGCAACAGCGTAGATGAGTTCTACCTCGATCTCAACGTTGTCACCGGGCATTACCATTTCAGTTCCTTCGGGGAGGTGGATTTCACCTGTGCAGTCCATCGTACGGAGATAGAACTGAGGACGATACTTGTTACCGAACGGAGTGTGACGACCACCTTCTTCCTTCTTCAATACGTAGATCGCAGCCTTGAACTTCTTGTGAGGCTTGATTACACCCGGGTGAGTGATAACCATACCACGCTTGATTTCCTGCTTGTCGATACCACGGAGGAGAAGACCTACGTTATCACCAGCTTCACCCTCATCGAGGAGCTTGCGGAACATTTCCACACCAGTAACAACAGACTTCTTATCTTCACCGAGACCAAGGATCTGAACTTCGTCACCAACCTTAACGATACCAGTTTCTACACGACCAGTAGCAACCGTACCACGACCCGTGATTGAGAACACATCCTCAACAGGCATCAAGAAAGGTTTGTCGGTAGCACGAGGAGGCTCCTGGATCCAGTTATCCACGTTGTTCATGAGCTCCAATACAGAGTCTTCCCACTTAGCAACACCGTTGAGTGCACCAAGAGCAGAACCGCGAACGATAGGAGTATCTTCTTCGAAGTCATAGCTTTCGAGAAGTTCGCGCATTTCCATTTCCACGAGCTCGAGCATTTCTTCGTCCTCAACCATATCGCACTTATTCAAGAACACTACGAGGCGGGGAACGTTTACCTGACGAGCGAGAAGGATATGCTCACGAGTCTGAGGCATAGGACCGTCAGTTGCAGCAACTACGATGATTGCACCGTCCATCTGAGCAGCACCAGTAACCATGTTCTTAACGTAGTCGGCGTGACCCGGGCAGTCTACGTGAGCATAGTGACGCTTTTCAGTTTCATACTCGATGTGAGAAGTGTTAATCGTGATACCACGTTCCTTCTCTTCGGGAGCGTTATCAATCTGGTCGAAAGACTTAACGTTTTCGCCAGTACCGAGCTTCTCGTTCAAAACCTTAGAGATAGCAGCGGTCAAGGTAGTCTTACCGTGATCGACGTGACCAATAGTACCGATGTTAACATGCGGTTTGGTACGTTCAAATTTCTCTTTAGCCATAGCTATTTATTTATTTGTTTGAATGAATTTCAGTCTTTCAATCTTCTTGAAAAAAAGAGAGCTGTTAGCGAGACTTGAACTCGCGACCTCTTCCTTACCAAGGAAGTGCTCTACCGCTGAGCTATAACAGCAACTTAAATAGAGAGCGGAAGACGGGGCTCAAACCCGCGACCCCCAGCTTGGAAGGCTAGTGCTCTATCAACTGAGCTACTTCCGCAATTCCCTTAATTTAAGGTGTGGGCAAAGATGGATTCGAACCACCGAAGGCATAAGCCAGCAGATTTACAGTCTGCCCCATTTGGCCACTCTGGTATTTGCCCGTATTTCAAAGCCTTACCGCTAAGAAGTTTAGCAGATGTTTCCTTGAAACGGGTGCAAAGGTAGGCATTATTTCTTTCGCACCAAATAAATCCCCATATTTTTTTCAATCAAGCGCAGAAAAGTAAAGTGCAGAGGGGTTTACACATCTCTTTATAGAGAAGGAAGCTCAAAAGTGTGTTCATTTTTCCACGTTAATCACCGATGACAGCGCGTTTACTCCCCCTTGACCATGCGCCACGCTCCCGTTGTGCTAGTCTTCTACACTTCTGCGCAAGCAAGTAAAAGCTGTTCTCTAGCCTCTGCAGCCGAAAATACATACAGACTACCAGCGAATGGATGCGAAAATCCGCGTGCCAGTAGTTGCACTGGAACAAAGGTACACGGACAAACGATAAAAGGAAAGCACTCAAGGAGCACACAAGGAAAACAATCTACCCACACAGATTGATGCTTGAGAACAACACTGTATAACTATCAAGCATCTGCAACCTATCAGGTAACATCAAGCGTAAAACGCACCGATCGCTGTTTATCCCCTTTACTCATTGCGGTCTGCGAGGCAGGTTCATTCACAGTGGAAGACAATGCACCTTGCGTACGCATCAAAGTCAGTGCTTTGTCAGAGAGGAACAATACCGGTAAGTTCAAGGCACTCTTTGATAGAGCTAACCCTGTTTCACTTGAAGCGGTATGAATGGCAACCGAAGAAGACTCCTCCCCTACCCTACGCTACACTTCCCTCACGAGCGAAACAGCGGCCTCACCCTGTTACTGCGCCCGGCATGGCTGTGCTTTGTGGTTCTCTACGACCTTCGGGGCTTTCTTTCGACTCCGGCTCTCGGTTACCGCTTCACGTATTTCGACGTTGCAAACCGCAATGATTTCTGCCAACTTTGAATCTTCCAAAAAGACGCACATAGACTGCACAAATTGCAGCATGCGGACACAAGCACAATCAGTACGCGCACGCGCCTTGCTCAAAGCGGCTGGAACACGAGCGCCCATATCCTGACTACGAGCCACGTACAACTCACCCACTCGCCGATTTTGCTCAACCATCTGATTCAGTATTTTTGTCAAGCCCAACGATTCAATTGCTCTAAGATTTTCCTCGCTTTGCAATGCGTGTAGTAGCGCGGTAAACACACCGGATTTCTGACGAAACGTAGCCTTAAGATTAAGTTTACATTGCTGAATGAGATTCTTTATTTGCGTAGCGGGTTGGTATTCATCTAAGGCTGGCAAACTGGCATAGCCCATTACAAAGTGCTTAAAACTCTGATACAAGCAACAACGGGTTTCGTCTGCCTCATGAAGTTGAATACTGTATTCACTGCCACGCGGCTGACCCAACAAGCGAGACTCTGCAGCGAGGGCTTCTTCAAATTGATGCAACCGGTCGTGATAGGCGCGATGATCAGTTGAATACTTACGAAGATAAGTGAGCAATTGCCGCATGAAGGCACAATGCGTACCCCGACGCATGCGGCGGAGCTGGGTAGGACTTAAAGGGAGAAGGGGCTGTACTTCCATAGGATATAGAGGTTTTAGATATCGGAAAGCGAAAGATTCGGCTCGCAACACGGGATATATGAAACAAAAGGCAGATACGCACGCGGGAACTCTGTGAAGAATAGTCTAAATATGTACGGCACGTTGAACAGAAAGAGTCATGCGGTCGGAAAAACTAAGTTTCCGCATCTATACCAGGCTTTTGCCCACTGCACCATCACTCCGCCTTACTTCGCAAAGATACGAAATAAAGAGGAAGCTTATCATGCTGCATCACCAAAGATCAATGCGCAAGAAAAAGGAGCACCGCGTGTACAGCTCTTTGGAAACTCTGTCCGCAACGCTATAGAAACGGGCTAACAGTGTAACTTCCCAAGAAGAAATGCATCCCTACGATAAAAGCAAAAAAGGATCCCGCGACGGAAAAGCCCCTTTGTTTTATAAAATGAACTGGTAAAAAATGATGCGATGAAAGATGGCTGATGCAACTAGATGCCCTGCAAATTCGCTGATAGAAATATACAATGAACAGAAAAGGCTTGACGAATCACAATCATTTCATGCGATGGAAACAAAAAGGCTTCGCGAATGGAAATATCTTTTTGCTTCACCGAGCAAAAAGCATCGCCTGCGTAGGAATATAAAAAACTACTCCGAAAATAATATACGCAACCATCCGACACGCTTCTCTGACGAAAGGGAATGCCATCTAAAAATGCAAAACGTATTTATTAACCGCATCTGAGTATCGAATGATTGAATACGTTACTTTTCGCTCCTGTGTTCTGAATAATTTGTCGAGATGCAACGCACAATTCTACTTGCGCATCTCTACCATGCGGCGCACCATGGGGATTACGCAAGAAAAAAGAAACAGATTTCACACGACCGAAGGGACAACGCAACATCAGGCTGCTCGTTTGCTGAAATAAATTGGGCTTAGACTAGCCAATCGTAAAAGTTCCGAACAACTACTCTCCTGTTCCGCGCACCGAGAATATAAGATATAAAACGAAGAAAGGTTTCGAACGATTTGTTCGAAACCTTTCTGAAAGTTGGCGGTGCGTACGGGACTCGAACCCGTGACCCCATGCGTGACAGGCATGTATTCTAACCAACTGAACTAACGCACCTTGGATGAACTAGGAAACTCATTTCCTGTTTTGCGAGTGCAAAGGTAGGGGTTTCCTGCATTCCCACCAAATGTTCAAGGACTTTTTTTCGTGCGATTTTGTCATTTTTCTTCTACGCAGCACCAACTTTCGTTTGTAAAATCCTTAAAATCAAGGATTTCAACGCGGCCGCACAGTTCGAAAAAAAATGAAGAAAAATGCACTATGTGACGATGCAAGGTGACCACAAACATCAGCGGGGCGTCTGAAACGGAAAAACGAAGGAAAAGTTTTGTGCGAATGGGGAGGGGAAACGGTGCAATTTCCCTTACCACAAAAATTCTCTCAGGCATTTTACAGATGTCCCCAACCGATGTAAAATCTTGGTCTACGAACTACATTTCCCCTATATACTCCAAGCGTATGCTTCAGAGTTTCGCATAGGCGGTACGAGGAAAAATGGTGACATGTCGAAACAGGTAATCGCTGCCACCTGCCCAAATGGGAGAAAATCAACGGCAAGCCGCCCTTGTCTTTCGGCTTTGGCTTATCTTTGTAAACGAAAGTTGGGTTGGCGATGAACGACCCAACGAAATACAAACTCTGAATAAACACCTATCTATTACAATGACTTTCTCAACCAAAGTACTCTGCTCCCTGGCTATGCTTCTCGTTCCCTACCAAGTGGACGCACGCAAGCTGGAATTTCGCATGGCGGATTTTGGCATTCGCCCCAACCAACCTACAGATTCGTTGCTCACCAGCAAACTCCACAAAGCCTTAGAAGAGATTCGCCAAAAGGTGGCGGAAGGTGACCGCGTGGTACTGAAATTTGAAAACGGACGATACGACTTTCACGCCAGCGATGCGCCTGCTTACGAACTATACATTTCTAACCACGACCAAAACCAACCGAAACGGGTGGGCTTCATGCTGGACGGATGGAACAACCTCGTGGTGGAGGGAAACGATGCTAACTTTATCTACCACGGACGAATGATTCCGCTGGTTATCAAGCAATCGACGAATTGCACACTCAAGGATTTGAGTATTGACTTCGAAAATCCACAAATTGCGCAAGTACAGGTGGTTAAGAACCAAGGTACGGAGGGAATCACCTTTGAAGTGGCTCCGTGGGTGAAATACCGCATCAACGAAAAGGGATACTTTGAGACCTACGGTGAAGGCTGGACGAATTTACAAACAAGCGGCATCGCTTTTGAGCGCGATACAAAACACATTGTATATAATACGAGCGATTTGGGCGTCAATACGGCGGGAGTGAAAGATCTCGGTGGTC
>JABLTM010094129.1_pt1 | contig 18242 bp, 17 predicted proteins | sample 7160121 | NCBI WGS metagenome assembly JABLTM01 (sample SAMN14651224, study PRJNA627086) | human gut metagenome | isolation source: feces | host: Homo sapiens
TATCGTTCGATTCGAAGATTGCCTGCAGCTTCTCAGTGTAGTCGCCCTCGTCGAGCTTGGGACATCCGATCAGCGTAATGCGGTTGCGGATGAATTTTCTGTGGAAATCTGCATAAGCATAGGCGGTGCAGTCAGCTGCAATCAGGATATTTGCGCCGTCGAAATACGGAGCTTTAATCGGTACCAGCTTGATCTGCACCGGCCACTGGGACAGCTCACTCTGAATCGGCGCCGTTTCCTGCGAAGCCGTCGGAGCGCTCTCTGCCGCCCGGCGGCGGATTGCCTGCGCGCGGCTTCCCGGACAGCCATGGTGAGGCACGGCCGCCTGTGCCTGCTTCTTTGCTTCCTGGGAAGCTTTTACAGCTGCCTCATCATATGCCGGCGCTTCACGCTCCTCAAAGGAAATGGCTCCGGTGGGACAGGCCGGCAGGCAGTCACCCAGACCATCGCAGTAATGCTCGCGCATCAGCTTCGCTTTTCCGTCCACAATATCAATAGCACCTTCGTGGCAGGCTTCGGCACAGATGCCGCATCCGGTACATTTATCTTCATCAATACGAATAATTTTTCGAATCATATCTTCTGCTCCTTTTGATTTCATATTTTACAACTCATATCTCATGTCCCCTAGCTCATAGTTCATGAGTCCTTGACTTTGTGATATCATCATATTACAATAAGGTCGCATTTTCGGTTGTAAATACAACAAATGGAGGTACTTATGGAAAAATATCTGCCGCTTCTGATGGGACTGCCCCTGTTTCGAGAAATTCCTGGCGAAGAACTGCCGAACCTGTTTGCAGAATGGAATCCAATTATTCGCACATATTCCGCAGATAATTTTCTGCTTACACCCGGTGAAATCACTTCTCATTTCGGGATTTTACTGGAAGGTCAGCTGAATATTATGAAAGAAGACTATACCGGGAACGCGGTTCTGCTGACAAGACTGGATCCGGGCGATCTCTTCGCGGAGGCTTTTGCGTTCGCACATCTTCCGGTCAGTGTGCTGGTGGAGGCAGCGCAGAACGCTGCGGTTCTCTGGCTGGACGCTTCCCTGCTCTCCGCCGTTCGTCCGAATACCAATGTATATCAGCTTCAGATACAGACGCGCCTGCTCCAGATTTTTGCCCGGAAAAATGTATTCCTGACCGGCCGGATCGACCACCTCTCCCGGCGAACACTGCGCGATAAGCTACTCTCCTACCTGTACGAACAGGCACAGCTCTCGGACAGCGCTTATTTCACGATTCCACTAAACCGTCAGGAACTGGCGGATTATCTGGCTGCCGACCGCAGCGCCCTCTCCGCAGTTCTGGGAAAACTGAAGAAAGAAGGACTGATTGATTATCATAAGAATCAGTTTACACTAAAGAATCAGGACAGCAGCCAGAGCTAAATGATCGCGCATTTTCAGTCCGTAATCTCCGTCAGACGGCCGCAAAGCACGTAGCGTGCATCGTCAAAATCAGACGCACAGGTGTAGAGCGTTACAATCCGGTCATCTGAGGTTACGGTCACATCACTCTGGAAGGTTGATTTTTCTACCAGATGATTCAGATATTCCTGGTATTCTTCTTTGGTCTCGAATGTCATAGGAATCGCATTGTTGGCATCCACGACTTTTCCCGCGAAGATCTCCAGAATATATGTCTTCTCCGGCGTATACAGCAGGAAATACGGGTGCTCGTCATAGTAGCTCTGCTCCCGGTAGTTCTTCAGGATCGAGAACATATCGCCTGCCTTGATGTTGTGACCATAGATGATGGTATTCTCATCGCTGAAGTCCTTCTCATTCCGGTAATCAATGAATAAGGTTCCGAAGCGATGATGGGTTCCGTCCAGCAGGGTGCGCAGATACTCATTATTGTCCTTGCCCTGTGCGACCGGATAATTGATGATCGTTCCGGGAAGCTCCAGCCAGGCGACAACATCCTCATTCAGCGCCCACAATTCCTCGAAATCGATGCTCTTCATCTGAATCTTTACAGGCTCTCTGTTCTTTTTAAGAGGAACCTCCACTTCCTTGGTCTCTTCCTGCACGGCCTGCTCCGCCATATTTTCATACAGCGATTCCCCCTGGGAATCTTCCGACTTCTGCTTGGCAATCTGATAGATGCTGTAGCCTGCTACAATCAGGCATACAACAGTCAGAAGATCAATGACCAGGCGCACAGCCTTTCTTTTTCCTTTTTTCTTCTTTTCATCGCTCATATTTCATTCACCTTCCACCTGCTTCAATAAATTCCGTTTTTTGATTTTCAAAAATATCTCATTATCTTTTGGCAGGATTATGCGAAAAATATCCTGCTTCGAATAGCTATATCATACCACATCTTCCGCGCTATAGAAAGTGTTTTCCACTAGCAAAAGAACCGCCTGAGAAATCACTTCCAGGCGGTTCTTTTATATTCTATGAACTCTTCGTCTTCATCCTCTTGATGACCTTCAGACGTGTGAACTCCTCACGCTCCTTCTCCTCCAGCGCGTTGCTGATATCCTTGGTCAGCTGCTCGTAGCGGGGGATTGTGATGTTCTTCAGCGCGTTGGCGCGCTTCTGCGTCTTCTTGATATTCACCGCCAGGCGGTAGGCCGCATTCTCGATCATGGACAGACGCACCGTCAGCGACTTTACCTCCTCGAAGGCGGCTCTCGCTTCATCCAGGGCGGAGTTCGTCGAGTAGAACGCATACGTCGGCCGATTCGTAGGCGGATCGCACTCCACCAGCGGAATTTCCGTACCCATAACGCTGCGGCTCTTGATCCGGATGGACTGCTCCAGCGGAACGGTGTGGCCCAGCTGCTCCACGCGGCTGATACCCAGCGTCATGTTCGCTGCCTGCAGGGCGTGGTAGGCCTTCGTAAAGGTCGAATCGATCTGCGTCTGTATCTCCTTGGCCTGATCGATCAGCTCCATCAGCTCACGGATCAGAATGTTTCTCTTTTTATCCATCAGCTCGAAACCCTGTCGGGACAGTGCCAGAGAATTCTTGGCCAGCATCAGATTACCTTTGGTCGGAAAGGTATTTGGATCCATAACTCATCCTCCCTTCTTGGACGCAGCGCTAGGCGCGCGTGGTCTCATGGTAATACTGATCCAGAATCTTCGTATCGATACGATCCAGCTCTTCCTTCGGCAGAAGTCCCAGCAGCTCCCAGCCCTTGTTCAGGGTATCCTCGATAGTACGGTTCTCCTGAGCATCCTGACCGACGAATTCACGCTCAAACGCATTGCCGAATATCAGATATTTCTTATCCAGCGGAGACAACTCATCCTCACCGATAACGGACGCCAGAGCACGTGCATCTCCTACCTTTGCGTAGCAGGAGAACAGCTGGTTTGCGACATCCTGATGATCCTCTCTGGTATAGCCCTTACCGATACCGTCCTTCATCAGACGGGACAGGGAAGGAAGCACATTGATCGGCGGGTAGATGGCCTGACCATGCAGCTGACGATCCAGAACAATCTGACCCTCGGTGATATATCCGGTCAGGTCGGGGATCGGGTGGGTAATATCGTCATTCGGCATGGTAAGAATCGGGATCTGCGTTACAGAACCCTTGCCGCCGCGCACGATACCGGCGCGCTCGTAAAGAGTTGCCAACTCACTGTACAGATATCCGGGATAGCCCTTACGGGAAGGAATCTCGCCCTTCGAAGAGGATACCTCACGCATCGCTTCGCAGAAGGAAGTGATATCTGTCAGGATAACCAGGATGTGCATATTTTTCTCAAAGGCCAGGTACTCAGCCGCCGTCAATGCTACCTTCGGTGTAATCAGACGCTCTACAACAGGATCGTTCGCCAGATTCAGATACATAACTACATGGTCGGATACACCACTTTCCTCGAAGGTACGGCGGAAGAACTCCGCAACATCGTACTTAACGCCCATGGCGGCGAATACGATAGCGAATTTCTCATCGCTGTCATCTCCCAGAGACGCCTGCTGTACGATCTGCGCCGCCAGCTGGTCATGCGGAAGACCGTTGCCGGAGAAGATCGGAAGCTTCTGCCCGCGAATCAGCGTTGTCAGGCCGTCGATCGCGGAAATACCGGTACGGATATAGTTTCTGGGGTACTCACGGGTTACCGGGTTCAGAGGAAGGCCGTTGATGTTCACCTTCTTCTCTGCAGCCACCGGACCCAGACCGTCGATAACCTGACCGATTCCGTTAAAGGTACGTCCCAGAATATCCTCCGAAAGCTCAACCTCCATGGGATGACCGGTCAGGCGGGTATGCGTATTCATCAGAGACATGCTATCCGTTCCCTCGAAGACCTGAATGACAGCCTTGTCCTCATCCAACTCTACGATACGACCCAGCTTTTTGTCTCCGTTCTCCATACGGAACTCCACGATCTCATCGTAGGAAGCTCCTTTTACGCCCTCCAGAACTACCAGAGGACCGTTGATTTCACTTAAACCTAAATATTCAATCGCCATCGTCTGCTCCTAACCGTTCTTTCTCAGTACGTTTTCATAAAATTCATCAATGCTCTTATGATAGTCGTCGAACATCTCCAGCTTATCATTCGGCACATCATATTTTACGGCGATAATTTTCTCAAAAATATTCTCGCTCTTCAGAACTGACATGGGCATGCCCATCGCTACCAGCGCCTTCGCCTTCTGGTTCAGATAGAGGATCAGCTCCATCATCTTGTACTGCTTCTCCATGCTTACGCAGGTATCGTCCTTGTGGAACGCGTTCTGCTGCAGGAAGCCCAGACGAACGACACGGGCAATCTCCAGCGTCAGCTTCTGGTCATCCGGGAGAACATCGCTACCGATCAGCTTTACAATCTCCATCAAGCTGCTCTCCTGGTTCAGAATCGCCAGCAGCTGGTTGCGGTACTCTACGAAACGGGGCGCGACATTCTTGCGGTACCAGGGCGCCAGATCGTTCAAATATTCACTGTAGCTGGTCAGCCAGTGGATCGCAGGGAAATGTCTCGCATACGCCAGCGACTTGTCCAGTCCCCAGAAGCAGCGCACGAAACGCTTCGTGTTCTGCGTTACCGGCTCCGAGAAATCGCCGCCCTGCGGAGATACGGCGCCTATGATAGATACGGACCCCTCCGTTCCATTCAGGTTGCGCATGTCTCCGGCACGCTCATAGAACGCCGACAGACGAGACGCCAGATAAGCCGGGAAGCCTTCCTCCGCGGGCATCTCCTCCAGACGGCCGGACAGCTCACGCAGAGCCTCGGCCCAACGGGAGGTGGAGTCTGCCATGATGGCAACATCGTAACCCATATCACGGTAATATTCTGCCAGCGTAATACCGGTGTAAATGGATGCCTCACGGGCAGCTACCGGCATATTCGAAGTGTTGGCAATCAGTGCAGTACGATCCATCAGCAGATTGCCGGTCTTCGGGTCGATCAGCTCGCCGAACTCTTCCAGTACCTGCGTCATCTCATTGCCGCGCTCGCCACAGCCGATATAAATAATAATATCCGCATCGGACCACTTCGCAATCTGGTGCTGGGTCATAGTCTTACCTGTACCGAATCCGCCGGGAACGGCCGCCGTGCCGCCCTTGGCGATCGGGAAGAGCGTATCCAGGATACGCTGACCGGTCAGCAAAGGCTTGCTCGCCGGGAAACGGCTCTGTGTGGGACGCGGAATCCGGATCGGCCATTTCTGTGACAGCGCAACGGTTGCTTCCGTGCCGTCCGTCTTCTGAATCGTAACCAGCGGCTCCGTGATGGTGTAATCCCCATCGGGAACTACCTTTACCACCTTACCGGAAAGATCCGGAGGAACCATGGACTTGTGCAGAATAGATTTCGTCTCCTGCGTCTCCGCGATGATCGTGCCGCCGCGCACCTCGTCCCCAACCTTTACTGTCATATGAACCGGCCATTTTTTCTCTTCATCCAGAGAGGTCATGCTCATACCACGAGTAATGTAGATACCGGACGCTTTCGCAATACCGTCCAACGGGCGCTCGATACCATCGAAAATATTATGAAGGATACCGGGGCCAAGCGTAACCGAGATCGCATCGCCAGTCGCCGTAACCGTCTCACCGGGATGCAGACCACTAGTCTCCTCGAAGACCTGAACCGTCGTGCGCTCCTTATTCAGACCGATAACCTCGCCCACCAGCTTCTCATCGCCGACATATACCATCTCGGACATCTGGAAGCCGGTGTTGCCCTTCAGGTAGATAACCGGACCGTTCACACCGTAGATAATACCCGTCTTACTCATGTGTGACGCCTCCTTCATAAATATAGGACTGACGCTCAGCTTCCATCATTGAAGAGAAGGAATCGTCGATCTGAATATTTCTCGCCTCAATTACCGCGCGGATACCGCCGCCGAAATCCTCATCAGAAACGGTAATCGCGTGCGAAAGTTTCTTCTCAAGGCTCTTTGCGAAAGCGGCATCGCCGGAAGAGAGGATCAATTCGATCGTATCGTCTCCTGCAAAGGCCAGCGCCTTCTTATATTTTCCGAAAAGGTATTCCTCATAGGAAGGATCTTTCCGGTAATCCTTCAGTTTCTGCTCTACTTCCTGAAATAACTGCTGCTTGCATTCATCCCGGCATACGGACAGGCGGCGGCGAAGCTCAATCTGCTCGCTGGAGATCTCCTTGTTGATCTGACGTCTGGCGCTCTCCTGCTCCGTTTTCCGGTTCGTTTCCTCCTGGCGCAGCTTGTCTTCCTTATAGGAAGCAAAGCCGTCCTCCAGTTCCTTTTCGTAGGATTCGATCTCCTTCTGCGCCTCTTCCTGCGCGCTCTCCAGAGATACCTTATAGAAATGCTGCAGCTTCTCCTGCATCTTCACTTTACAATCACCTGCTTTCTGCCCTATAGCTTCAGGCCGATCGCCTCATTCACATAGGACGTAATAAAATCCGGAGCACGCCCGGTACCGTGACGGTCCGGGATCTCCACAATCAGCGGCACCTTCCGATGCAGACGAACATCATCGATCATGTCCGGAAATTCCTTGCCGAAGCGCTCCATAAGGAGTAGAATTCCGATCTCTGGATCTGTCAGCGCCTGATCCATGGCTGCCTTCAGTTCCTCTCTCTCATGAACGATCACGCCTTCTACGCCTACCAGGCGCATTCCGTTATAGGTGTCCGCATTATCACTGATGAGAAACATCTTCATAATCTTACAGTCTGCCGAGGATCATGAAAGAGATGATCAGGCCATACAGTGCGATACCTTCGGCCATAGCTACGAAGATCAGGGACTTACCAAACAGGGAACCATCCTCGCTGATAGCGCCCAGAGCAGCGCTTGCGGAGCTTGCTACGGCGATACCGGAACCGATACCGGACATACCGGTTACTGCTGCAGCTGCAATGTAACCCATACCGGTGGCCATGGTAGCTTCGGTTGCTTCGGATGCTGCCTGTACAGATGCGGTACCAGCCAGCATCACGATCGTGCCGATCAGAAGAGTTCCGAAGAACAGGCTCGCATTCGCCACGATACTCTTGCGGTAGCGTGCGCGGTTATGCTCACCCTTGAAGTAATACAGCATGGGAACCAGAATGCTCAGAACTAAAGCGGCAGTTAAAGTAACAGTAGTTAAAGTAGACATGATTGTTTCCTCCTTATAAACCTTGTAAATCTTATAAATAAGTCGATTAAAACAGTTTAAAATTATTTAAAACAGTTAAACACAAACAGCGTTAAAATCGTTCTACGCTTTTTTCTTTCTGCGTATAAACGGAACAAACTCCTTGCCGTCCCCCTGGTAGAAGCGGCTGAACAACTCGTAGTATTCCAGACGAAGAACCTGGATACCTACGATCAGTCCTTCCATCAGACACACGAAAGCATTTCCAAGTACAATTACAATCCAGTTCGGATTTCCTCCGGCCTCCGCACCTGCCAGCATCAGAACAACCTCCATCATAGCGGCATGGCTGACAGCGAATGCGCCGATACGGACGAAAGAAACGGTATTGGAGAAATAGCTTAACATTACATCGAACAGTTCGAAGAATGCTTCTACAAAGAACATGCCCTTGCTGCCAGGAATGATCTCTTTCTTTTTCTCCACCAGATTTGCCAACGGCTCCTTGAACGCGATCACCAGGATCGGAAGAAGGATCAGTACAACGAGAAGCGCTCCGCCCGGAACAGTATGTCCGCTAATCAGAAGCATCAGCGCCGCAAACAGCAATCCGTAGAATACCAGTCCGGCGACTGCGTTCGCATCGAAGAAAGTCCGTTCCGGATCACGACTTCGGGCGCCTTCTATGATATGAAGCACCATAACCAGAAGGTTCAGCGCCATACCGAAGCCAATCGCAACGACAAACACCGTGTTAATACGTCCCAACATGGGAATCTGCATCATCGCGGATACGGGCCGCAGCCACAGCGCAGGGATCACATCCTCGAATCCAAAGAAGCTGCCGAACAGGAATCCGAAAATCGTGGAGAAGATACCAGCCATACCGAGGATACCTGCCAGGTCGATCTTCTTCAGACGGTAGAGCAGGAAGCCACCGATCACAAGACACAGCCCCTGACCGACATCGCCGAACATCGCACCGAAGATAAAGGAGTACGTGATCGCCACGAAGATCGTGGGATCGATCTCCTTATATCCCGGAAGTCCATACATCCTAATATACATCTCGAAGGGCTTCGCTGCCGCCGGATTCTTCAGCTTGGTCGGCGGCTTACAGGACACTTCATCCGGATTATCCTCCGCCACACATACAACATCCGGATCATCGTCAATCTCCGCCATCAGGCAATCCGCATCTCCGGCCGCCATCCAACCGCACAGGATATAATACTGATCGTTATGCTCCTTCACACAGCCGGCCATCTTGCGCACATCGAAAAGATCCGATGCCGTACTCAGCTGCTCCGCCGCCGATACGATGCCGATTGCATCGCTCTGAAGCACGCCAGTCATCTCGTTGTGGCAGCTGCGGATCTCCTGCCGGATCTCTCCGACCTGGCGTTCCAACTCCTGGTAGGCCGCCTCCGGCGTTCCCTGATATACATTCTCCAGATAGATCCGCTCAAAGTGCATGGAAGAGAATACTGCGTTCACACGATCCTGCTGCGGGCGCGGCACGAAGTAGACACCCCACACATACTCCTCATCCTGGCTGCACGATACGAATACCGTCTCCAGATGCTCGTACACATAATTCTGGAAGTTATCATAATACTGGCGGTTTACCCGGCCAAAACGGCATCGAATAAACTCAAAATTAAGCATCTTCTCCATCGGGCATGGCAGCGACCGGAACGGCTTGATATCCTGCATCAGCTTCTCTGTATGCCGGATCTTCTCCGTCAGCTGATCCTCCCTCACCTTCAGGCTGACCAGGCGCTGATCCAGTTCCTTCACCAGGTCCATGGCATCGCTCAGCGAAATCTCTTTTTTCTCGATTCCATCTGTGCTTCCCAGCAGCCCTTCAAACTCTTTCGCCTTGTTCAAAGCTTCCCGGTACGGATTCGCCTCGATATAAGGCGTGACATTCTTCTGATCCTGCCCCAGCTGCGCCAGAGCGTTCTCCAGATGAATCTCATATTTGGAAAGATACTTCAAGACGAATCTGTCAATATCTTTCTTCGGACCGGTAAAGCTTAAGAATTTCATTTTCTCAATCAATGCCTTTTCCTCCTAGCTCCTTAAGACGTGCCGCATGGCTTCCTGTGCCGGAACTCCATATCGCACGCACTGAACGGCTGTCGTCAGCCGGCGGACCTCATGTTCCTTCTGATACAGATAGGAGTACATGATAATCACGGAATGCGGATGTCGGGAAGCTTCCCGTTTCAACAGGCTCCGCATCAGCTCCGTGTAAGCCGGTTCCAGATCCTTCGCCGTAACTTCCTCATACCGCCTGCCATAATACGTCTTTCTCAGTAGAGACTCGAATTCCTCCTCCGTCTTCGCCTGCACCAGCGCCTGAATCTCTTCCAGCGACAGATGATAGTGCATCGGAATCAGCATGGTAAACACGGTATCCTCATTCATATGATAATACTTCCTGGCCCGGTAGATCCAGGTCAGATTGATCAGATCGAACTTCTGGCCATAGGCCATCGTGATCTCCTTCAGATCCCGGCCAGTGAAGAACTTGTTCTTCATCTTCCAGATCTGTGCAAAATAGAATTGATCCAGCGCCATGCCGTAATCGAAGACCAGAAGATCCTCTCCACTGTTCGCCATCTGGTGCAACAGCGGATAGAACACACTGTCAGAAAGCGCTTCCACGAACTGAGGAATCGCAGTACATTCCGTCAACTTTGGAAGCTTCAGCTTCGAATGCCGGTTAAAAAACGGTTCGAATCGCGACAGATCCAGTGTGATCTCACGATGATCCAGCAGATTTCTCAGACAGTCCTTCAGCACGCTCATCTCATAACGGCGGAAGTACATATCCAGGAACCTCTTCTGACCGGCATTGGCGAAGCGATAGATCTTCGTAAAATTCTGATAAATGGTCTGCTGCAGATGCTGCTCGATGATTCCGCACTTCACGGCATTCTCATCCAGGTCCGCCCACAGCCTGGCGTAGCCCGGCTGCTTCTTCAGATAACTGACGATCTGCGATTCGTTTGTCATCTCCACAATTTCCTGCAGCTGCTCGGTATTAATCAGCTGGCTTTCCATGGCGCGGATCTTCGTGCTCAGACCACTATAGGAAAGTAAAGTTCCCATATTTCGGTCACATCCTTACAATCTTTCGGAACAGTTCGTCCGCCAGACGACTGTGGTTCTCCCGATAATACCTCTGCATCTGCTGTACCTGCTGTTCCGTATTCTTTCTTAACTCTTTTAGTTCTTCTTCCTTCTGGATTGTCAGTTGCTTCTGCAGATTCTCCAGATAGATATGGCTTTCGTTCTCCACCTGGACATCGAACGCCTGGCGTCTGTCCGCCATCTCTTTCATAAGCTCCTGCTTTCGTCCGGCGACCGACTCCATGGTCTTACTAGCAACTGCTTCGATCTCCGTCAGCTTTTCAATGATGTTTTCCATCCACACAGCCTCCTTTCTTAGCAGCATCATTTTTTTCTGAGTTCATTCTACTCCTTTTCTTACAAATTTCCATAGATTTTATTTTATTTAATTATTTAAACATTTTTTTGCTCTTTCACTTATATTTTCATAACTACCATGGCCGCAAACCTTCATTTTTACCAGGAAATGTTCATTTTCACACGCTTTTCCCCGGCAATTTCCCGTTTTTCCGAGATTTTTCGACATTTATTTTTTTATTATCACAGCATTTTTCTGTCAAAGTTGATCCTGCTTCTGAGATTTTCCGGAAATATCGTAGTCTTTCAGTGTTTTGCTTCTGGAGTTATTCTGGACTTACTTTATGAAAACACTTTTTTCAAAGTCAAAAGACCTTTTGACCCGAACAGAATCCCGTGGTACAATACCCTAAGAAAACATGTGCCATCACCATCAGGCATTGCAAAATACCGGAAAGGAATCAGCCCCGGCTGATGAAAATATCATATTATGAACGTACTCGTACTGGAAAATATCACGAAAGCATACGGCGAACGGACGCTCTTCGACTCCGTCTCTCTCGGCATCAATGAAGGAGACAAGATTGGCGTGATCGGCGTCAACGGCACCGGCAAGTCCACGTTGCTAAAGATTATCGCCGGACTCATCGAACCAGACACCGGGACCGTCACAAAGGGCAGCTCCGTCCAGATTGCCTACCTACCCCAGACGCCGGAGTTCGATGAAGACGCTTCGATTCTTGCTCACGTACTGGAAGGAAAGCTGGATGGAACAGACGACTGGACAACCGAAAGTGACGCACGGACGATCTTAAATAAACTGGGCTTCAGCGACTACGACCGACCGGCCCGCCACCTGTCCGGCGGCGAGAAGAAACGCGTCGCGCTGGCGCGGACCCTGCTGAATCCGGCAGATGTCCTGATCCTCGATGAGCCGACCAACCATCTTGATCCGGATATGGTGCTCTGGCTGGAGCAGTACCTGAACCGCTACCGCGGTGTCCTGATTATGGTTACACACGACCGCTACTTCCTCGACCGCGTTACGAACAAGATCCTGGAGATCGACGATGCCCGCCTCTATCTGTACGAGACAAATTACTCCGGCTTCGTGGAGAAGCGCACCCAGCGCATCGAAGAGGCAGTCTCCGCCGAGCAGAAGCGCCGAAATATCCTGCGCACCGAGCTGGAATGGCTGCACCGCGGCGCACGCGCCCGCTCCACGAAACAGAAGGCTCATATCCAGCGCATCGAAGAGCTACAGAGCCGTTCCGGCCCTGAAGCCGAGAAGCAGGTAGAGATCAATTCCGTCGGCAGCCGCATGGGCAAGAAGACCATCGAAATCGAGAACGTATCCAAGAGCTTCGGCGGCCGCCTGCTCTTCCGAGACTTCTCCTATATCGTACTGCGCGATGAGCGCATCGGCATCATCGGCCCGAACGGCTGCGGAAAGTCCACCCTCATGAAGATCATCACCGGACTGGTTCCGCCGGACACCGGAAGCGTTACCATCGGCGAGACCATTAAGATCGGCTACTTCTCCCAGGAAGTCGAGGACATGGATGGAGATACCCGCGTAATTGACTATATCCGCGATGTTGCCGAAGTCATCCATACCACCACAGGAACCGCCACCGCCTCTCAGATGCTGGAACGCTTTCTCTTCTCACCCGCCATGCAGTACACGCCGGTCAGCAAGCTCTCCGGCGGCGAGAAGCGCCGCCTGTATCTGCTGCGAGTGCTGATGTCTGCTCCGAACGTACTGATCCTCGACGAGCCGACGAACGACCTGGATATCGCTACGCTGACGATTCTGGAGGATTACCTGGATCACTTCAGCGGCATCGTAATCGCTGTCTCCCATGACCGCTATTTCCTCGACCGTGTCGTGAACCGCATCTTCGCCTTCGAGGATACGAACATTCACCAGTACGAGGGCGGCTATACGGATTACTTTTATTCACCGAACCGCCCGGACAGCGAGGAGAAATCCACCGCTGCCGCTTCTGTTGGTGGAAAAGTCTCCGGCAGCAGAGCATCCGGCGCTTCCGGAAAGGACGGAAAAGAAGGAAGTGCTTCCGCCAAGCCCCGCAGCCAGAAATTAAAGTTCTCCTATCAGGAACAGCGGGAATACGACACAATCGACGAAGTGATCGCCGATCTAGAAGAAAAAATCGCACAAAAAGAGGCGGAGATCGAAGCCTCCGCCAGTCAGTACGGCCGTCTCTCCGAGCTGATGGATGAGAAAGCCGAACTGGAACGCCAGTACGAAGAGAAGATGGAACGCTGGGTCTATCTCAACGAACTGGCGGAAAAAATTAATGCGCAATAATTACAGGCTTTTGTAACTATTCAGAGCCCCAGCTCGATTCCGCTTACGCTGCATCTCGCTGTGGCTTCTCGCCATATGGCTTTCCAAAAAGGTATTCACTCATGCAAGCATGGTTCATACCTTTATTGTAAATCCGCATGGCTCTGAATAGTTACAAGTTTTCTTTCAGGAACCTGCGTACATTCTCTGAGAAGACCTTCTCGACTTCGGTATGCGTGAATCCGTTCTGCTCCATGGTCTCCGCAAGACGCGGCATCGCCAGGCAGGACGGAATCTCCTCCGGCGTCTCCTCGATGCCGTCAAAGTCCGAGCCGAGCGCGATGCAGTCTTCGCCGCCCACCTGAATCAGGTAGCGCAGCTGCGCCAGCATCTCCTCCATCGTGCCGCCCGCCGGAAGGCTTCCCGGCTTCCATCCTTCGCGCAGGAAGGGGGTACAGAAATTCAGGCCGATCAGGCCGCCCCGCTCCGCAATCACACGAATCATATCATCCGTCAGGTTTCTTACATGGCTGGATACGGCACGCGCATTGGAATGGCTGGCAATGAACGGCTTCTTGCTAACCTTCGCCGCATCGAAGAAGCCGCCATCGCTCAGGTGCGACACATCCAGAATAATTCCAAGCTCCTCCATCTTCTCCAGAGCCTCAAAACCCTTCTGCTTCAGACCGCGCTCGTCCGGCCAGTTATTTCTGCCGTTCTTCGGATGACCACCAACCTTGTTCGGGTACGCAAGCACATTCTCATGATTCCAGGTCAGTGTCATCAGACGCACCCCCGCCTTGCGGTATTCCTCCAGAATATCCGGCAGTCCCATGCTGACACCGCCGTCCTCCACGGACAACAGCGCGGACAGCTTTCCCTCCGCCTCATTCTTCTCCAGATCTTCATAGGTAATGACCTGACGAATCCAGTCTTCGTTCTTCTTCATCTCCTCGCGGAAGATATCCAGAAGTTCCATCGAAGCGAAGAAAGGGCTCTCCTCCTCCGCCGCATCCGTAAACAGCGCGAACGTCTGCAGGCTGTAACCGGCTTCCTTCATTCGCTTCAGATCCACATGAAAATGATTATCCTGCAGACCGCAGATATGTCCTTCATTTCTCCGACTGCGAATCCGGCTGATGGTATCGCAGTGTAAATCCATAATCTTCGTCATCGTTTCTCTGCTACTCAAAATATGTATAAATATACTCACATATCGAGACTCTGGATGTTCTCGCGAACAATCCTTACTGCTTCATCATGTATGCTTTTGTAGTTGCATGCAACATACTACTTGCAGGTCCTTGTACACTCCACAGTCGTAAATTCCCGACCAGCCATCGGTACATACTTACATTCGCTTTAGGATGCGATTTCGTAAGTTTCGATATCTCTCAAGTTAAGACTTGCATTAAAATCCCTGTCTGCCGTATAACCACAAGCACATCGATAGATGCGATCCGAAAGCTTTAAATCTTTTCGAATCCGTCCGCAACAATGGCAGCGTTTGGATGATGGATAAAAACGATCTGCAATTCTTAGCTCAATGCGGTTTCCCTCACATTTGAATTTTAGTTTGCACCGAAATTCATAAAACTTTTGCGCAGCAACCGCTTTGGAGAGATGCCGGTTCTTCATCATTCCCTTTACATTCAGATCTTCCATCACAATATAAGAAGGTTTGGTTTTCACGATCTCTGCGATGACAGTGTTAATGTAATTAGTGCGGATCTGTTCCATCCGCTGATGAAGTTTCTGTACCTTAAGCTTTTGTTTTTGTATATTTTTCTGAGCAGCTTCTCCTTTCTTTGAATTTTTATTGTTTTGATATTTACGGGAAAGACATCTCTGTGCTCTCCGTAATTTCTTTTCCATTTTTCTTATTTCTGCGGAATGATTAATATTCCGGTAAGTCTTTCCGTCAGAACAGACTGCCAGATTTTTCAGCCCCAGATCAATTCCAATTCCCGCTCCGGAAGGTTTTTGAACAGACAAAGCAGTATCCGGCATATCAATCACCACGGATACATAATACCGACCGGCTCTTATGGAAACCGTACCGCTCCGGATTTTGTACCCGTCCTTTGTGGTTGGGATATATCCCTTTTCCTTTAAGCGCACCCAGCCAAGTGTGGGAATATTAATCCGATGCCGTTCACAGCGACAGTCTTTCGGATTGTTTCTTACAAAATACATTTTCACATCGGATTTTCCCTTCTTTTTAAATCGGGGAAAATCTGACTGATGACGAAAAAAGCGCTGAAAGGCGATACAGGCGTTTTCCATGGATTTCTTTACCGATTTGGAACTCACTTCCCGAATCCATGCGTATTCCGGATGCTCCGGAAGATACTCATTGTTCAGCCATACACTGAACGCTTTTCCCGTCATAAATTTCTTTCCGTTTTCAAAGAGCTCTTTGTTATGGGAAAGATAAAAATTGTAAATATAACGACAGGTTCCAATCGTTTTATTGATCTGAATCCGTTGTTCCGGCGTTGGATTGATTTCTGTTTGGAAGCTCTTCAGCAATTTCCTTATCCTCCTCAATCTGTTTTTTGTACTTTCGAAATCCATACAACCGACAGCTAAATACATGAAGAATTGAAACAATGTCCTGTACCAGCTCTTCCTGCGGTGAAAAATCATCGTTATTTAAAACAATGATTTCGGTATGAAATTTCATACAAAATTTTTCAAACCAGTCATAACCGAATCGAACAAACCGGTCTTTATGGGTTACAACAATTGTTTTTACCTTTTGTTCCATAACATCATCCAGTAAATCATTCCATTTTTTTCGGTTATAATTCAATCCACTTCCATAATCTTCCACGCACTGATCCACAATCATTCCCCGTGCATTACAGAACTGCCTTAAAAAAGAAACCTGATTCCGTAAATCATCCTCCTGATTTTTCGTAGAGACTCTGGCATAAATAACAACGCGGCGTTTATCATCCGCTTTTTCTATCCCTTTAAACTGAAGATACTGATTATACGTATAATAACGCCGGTTCGTAGGAGTTCTGTTTGCTTTCAGAACTCCTTCACGATCCCATCTTTGTAAGGTTTTTACCGAAACACCAATCAGTTCAGCAAAATCTTTCGGTTTATAATTTGTAATATTTGATGTGTTCACCTATACACCTCCTATGTACATTTAAACACATTCAATCTCATTTGTACAGCGTTTTTAGAACTTAATTTTCCTCCTTTTTTCTTCGACTGCGCTTTCTCTTTCGCCTTTTTCTTCTTTATACTATAGCCGAATGTACCGAGCTTCTTCCCCAGAGAATAATACTCGCCGTGGCTGTATGTGATCAGGTTCGCCAGTCCCAGATCGAAGCGCCCGTTCTCATCCATGTACTGCTCGTCCGCATGCACGGCCAGCACATCCGCCGCGAACATATGGTGCGATCCGTACTCATGGATCTCGCGTACCCGGCACTCGATATTCACCGGACTCTCAGCGATCATCGGCGCAGATACGTGCTCCGCAGTTTCACGTGTCAGATGACACTCCGCGAACTTGTCCACATCTCTGCCGGAACGCACACCACAGTAATCCGCTGCGCGCACCAGCTTCTCATTCGTGAGGTTGATCACGAACTCTCCGGACTCCCGCAGGAACGGATAGGAATACCGCTCCGGCCGCACAGAGATATAGGTCATCGCCGGATTCGTGCAGATCGTCCCCGTCCATGCGATCGTGAGAATATTGCCCTTTCCATCCGGCGTCGGCACCGTCACCAGCACCGCCGGTACCGGGTAGATCATATTTCCCGGCTTCCATATCTGTTTCATCTTATCTTTATTTCCCCCGTTTTTGCTTTCTGTTTCTGTGATTTCGGGGCGCCCGCTCCTTCGCAGCGCCCCGCAGCATACCGATCCCTGCCTGCCGGAGTTCATCCGCATCCTCTGAATGTGGATTTTTCCTACAGCTCCGGAATCAGCTTCAGATCCAGTCCGTCCGGTGAATTCACGATCACTGCCGTTAGCACACTTCCCGCCGGGAAGAGCATATTCCGGCGAATCAGAGCCACCCGCGGCATGCGCGAACTGCTGATCGTCACCATGGCGAATCCGTCCGGTATGGTTGCAAATGTGGACGCCGTCCCGAAATTCAATTGATTCACAGCAAGATCATCCACATGAATATTCATCGGGCCATATCCGGATGCCGCATGCATAAAGCGCACCCGCGCAAAGGGACCGACCGAGCGCTCTTCCTCCGAATCCGCGATCAGACCGTAATCCTCCTGGTCAAAATCCATCATAGTCCCGTTCCTCTCTGCCAATCCTGTTACTTTCAGAATATGCAGCCTCCGCCGGAATCGGAACTGTTTTTCTACTTCTTTTTGTGTATGTTGCGTATGGGCTTGCGAGAATTTTTCTTCTGACCACTGGCCACTTTGCTCTTCTGGCCGCTGTTCTTCTGACTGCCAGCTGCTGCCTTCTGGCTATCGTTTTTCTGACCACTGGCCACTGCCTTCTGACCACTGCCCTTCGGCTTCTCCGGGCGGATCAGGCAGTGCGGCCCGTAGCCGATCAGATCCCTGCGCCCGGCCGTCTCCAGTGCTTCGCGCACCAGATCATAATTCGACGGGTCCCGGTACTGGATCAGCGCGCGCTGCATGGCCTTCTGGTGCGGGTTCCGGATGATGGCCACATCCTCCATCGTGCGCGGATCAAGGCCGGTGTAGTACATACAGGTCGAGATCGTGGACGGCGTCGGGTAGAAATCCTGCACCTGTTCCGGCATATAGCCCATATCGCGCACCGCTTCCGCCAGCGCGATCGCATCCTTCAGCGTGGAACCGGGATGCGACGAGATCAGGTAGGGAACCAGGTACTGCTTCTTCCCCAGCTTCTCATTCATCTTCTTATAGCGATCCGCAAAGCCCTGATAGACCGAGAATTCCGGCTTCCCCAA
>JABLTM010075383.1_pt1 | contig 18235 bp, 9 predicted proteins | sample 7160121 | NCBI WGS metagenome assembly JABLTM01 (sample SAMN14651224, study PRJNA627086) | human gut metagenome | isolation source: feces | host: Homo sapiens
ACACTATCACCATTAAAATAGAAAAACCATGAAAATTAAAAATAAAATAATGACATTGGGCCTGGCGGCAATATCAGCCGTTGCCATGTCTTCATGTTCGGATTTTCTGGATGAAGGACCGAAGACCTCGCTTCCGGAAGACATCATATATTCAGACACAGCCTATGTAGAGTCGAACGTGCAGACTCTCTACAAGAACTGGCGCGGACTCTTCACCGACAGGTATCTCTGGGAGCAGATGGTAGGAACCGACGAGATACAGTCGGGAGCATACCAGGCGCTCAAGGAAGACGGCGGACGCCGCGGATCGCTCGACAAGTATGACGCCCTGCTCACCTCTGAGCTGTCATACGTGGTGGAGCAGTGGGAGAACCGCTGGCCCACAGTGAGCGAGGCTGCCAAGATAGTAAACTCGCTCGGAAAGCTCAATCTTGACGAAGACAAGAAGGTAGCCGGACTCTACGGCGAGGCAAGCTTCATACGCGGCGGACTCATGATGGAGCTGGCCATGCTCTACGGACGCATTCCTATCATCGACGTGAGCCGTCAGGACGAGCTGGGCTACGGCCGTCAGCCGCTCAAGGACGTATGGCAGTTTATCATCAACGACCTGAAGAACGCCGCACAGTATTGCCCCGAGACCAACAACCCTGGACGCGCCACACGCTATGCAGCCTCTATGATGCTGGGATATGCCTACATGGCAGCACCCGAGGAGACAGGCCTGCGCGACTTCAGCCTGGCAAAGGATGCGCTCGAGACCGTTGTGAAAGGCCCCTTCAAGCTCGTGGCTTACTATGACCTGTGGGACTACAGCATAACAAACACAAGCGAGTCGATACTCGAGTGGCAGTTCAACAACGTTTATCCTGACTGCAACAGCGTGCAGTTCCAGATAGGCTCGCGTGCCGTTCAGTCATACTTCGGCGACGGATGCTACTACAGCGGCTACGACCATGCCGTGCCTTCACAGTGGGCATACAGCAACGTTGAGGACGGAGGAATATGGGAAGACGGCGACATACGCAAGGAAGAGTCTATACGCTACGACTTCACATACTACGGACAGACACCTACGCTCGACAACATCCTGTGGGAGGAGCTGGGCGACGACCACGACGAGCTGCTGCCTCACATCAAGAAGTATGAAGACTTCCGCACCGACTCTCACTCAGGCCTTGGCATCAACAACGAGTGGAACTCAGGCAAGAACATCCCGTTCCTGCGCCTTGCCAACGCCATTCTGCTTTACGCCGAGTGTCTCAACGAACTGGGACAGACAGGCGAGGCCGTTAAGCAGGTGAACATCGTGAGAAAGCGCGCATGGGAAGACAGCCTGCCTGCCGACAAGGCATGGAACGAGGGCATGAGCCAGGACGAGTTCCGCAAGGAGATAATGACAGAGCGCGTGCGCGAGCTCTTCGGCGAGCGCTGGCGCAAGTTCGACCTCATCCGCACAGGCCACTTCCTCGACTACGTGTCAGAGCGCAACAAGTGGGCTAAGCGTTCGGGAACAATCCAGGCTTACAACGTTCTGTGGCCGATACCTCTGACAGAGATCAACCAGAACGAGGACATGACCATGGACGACCAGAACGAGGGTTACAGATAAACAACACAGCGGGCTGCGGCCTTGGCCATAGGCTGCAGCCACGCTGCCTTATAAAGGCGGGGCATAGCAGGGCCGTGTGTGCTTATGATAATAAAAAATATTCTTGCAAACTGTTATATCTGAAGCATACACCAATTTTAACCTACAGGCATACACAGGCCCGGTTATGCCCCGCCTTAAAAACAAAACAGGAAAACACAGTCCCTGTCTTACACGCATCATCGGCATCATTGCCGGAGCCTTAGTCTTCAGGATAAAAAAATGAAAATACAGCCAATCATATTGTTGCCGGCGTGCCACATAATCGGCAGGCATCTTGCCCGGGCTGCACAGGCGGCCCTGAGCGCGGCGTAGCCGGCATTCAAAGGCACAGCATGTAATTATTAACCTATTTAATTTATATAAAAGATATGAAAGCAAAACTTTACCTCGTCTCGGCTCTTATAGCCTCTGCCGGCACGGCCTTTGCAGCCTCGCAGAAGCCGCAGTACAATGAGATGACGCTGCCCGGAGGCGTGTCGACGGCATATTTCCGCGGAAGCCTGGTATATGCCGACGTCAACGGCGACGGCAACATGGACCTCATCGTGAAGGGCCGCGACCTTAACAACGGATGGAATCCAGACGTGGTGCTGATAACCACCGACAACAGCGGCAACCTTGACAACTCTGTCAAGCTGCCCGCAAGCATGCCCTATGAGAGCACGCTGAGCGCATTCGACTTCAACAACGACGGCCACGTTGACTATCTGCTCTGCAACTACGGCTACGAACTTTACAGAAACAACGGCGACGGCACCTTTGCCAAGGTGGAGAACTTCGCGCTCGAGAGCAACCTCAACATCAGCGACGACAACGGAACGTCGGAGTGCTGGTATATGGGACTGACGGCCATTGCCGACTTCGACATGGACGGCTATCAGGACCTCGTGGTGATGGATGCCGACGGCAATCCGGTGATGTATAAGAACAACGGCGGCGATGGCACCTTCGCAAAGGTTGCCGACTCGGGACTCTTCGCGCAGCGCAACGGAACAATGGCCGTGGGCGACTTCAACAACGACGGATGCCCCGACCTGGCCGTGAGCGGATGGAGCGACGCCGTGGGCAACGACTGCATAACAATCAACAAGAACAATGGCGACGGCACCTTCACGCGTGTTACTTCTGACGCCTTTGCCGGAACAGAGAAAGGCCAGATAATGTTTGTCGACGTTGACGGCGACGGCCGCCTCGACCTCTTCGTTACGGGACAGAGCGGCACAGAGTCGTGGGCAAGCGTGGCATATATCTACAGAAACAACGGCGACGAGACATTCAGCAAGGTCGACGCATCGCTCACAGGAGCACACAAGAGCGGATGCGACTGGGCCGACGTAAACGGCGACGGCATGATAGACATCATCTACTCGGGCGAGACAAGCAACGAGAGCAAGGCAGTGGTGGCAATCAACGAAGGCGGACTGGCCTTCACACAATATGACGACCTGCTCTGCAAGGCACGCGGAGGCGTGGCCGTGGCTGCATACGATATTAACAAGAACGGTTTCCCAAACATAGCAATAATGGGATACAACAACGACGGAGCGCCCCACATGCACGTGTATAACGGACTTTGCTCGCGCAACGTCAACGAGGCTCCCACAGCACCTGCCAACCTCGCCATGAAGGCTGACGGCGGAAAGGTTACGCTGACATGGGACGCCGCCGCTGACAGCAAGACTCCTGCCGAGGCGCTGCGCTACAACGTGTATGTCAAGCTGACCGACGGAAGTCTTGTTACGGTCATTCCGGCCGACCCCGCAACGGGTGCTCTCAGACAGGGCGACGTAAATGCCGCGCTGACATCGCGCAGCTATACGCTCAACATCAGCGCAGATAAGATAGCAGAGTGGGGCGTGCAGGCAATAGACGGAGGCAAGATGGCAGGACCATTTGCCAAGTATGACCCCACATCGGGCATAGACACTGTAACTGACGGAGCCGCAGGCATCAGCATAATGTGCAGCGGCAGCGCCATAACAGTGAGCGCAGACGCAACGCTGACTGTGGCGGACATGGCAGGCAACGTGCTGCTTGGCACAAAGGTTGCTGCCGGACAGGCCGTACAGACAGGTCTTAAAGCCGGAGCCTACATCGTCAGGGCTGAAGGCAAGGACGGAGCAGCAGTGGTGAGAAAGTTCATCATCAGATAGTATTGTTTTTCTAAGATTATTAATTAAAGTTTGTTTCTGAATGAGTGACGCCGGAGGTTTTCCACTTAAAGGGCGTCAAGAATCTCCGGCCGAACTCTCATTCCGGAAGTAAGACAGACAGCCGGGCAGGGTGCAGAATAATAAACCCGTTATGCAACAAAATAGGCTCCTGGCAGTTTAATAGTTGTAAAGTAATCATAAAGACATGCCGCGGCAAGGCTGGCATCAGTCACAGAGCCTGTGCGGCAGGCGTTGTCTTCAATAAAAATAAATAATAATATGAAAATAGGAAAAGTGATATCAATGGCCGTTATGCTGGCCTGTCCTGCGTGGATGTCGGCACAGCACAATATTACAGACGGCGCATGGAACATAACATTCGACGAGTCGGCCAAGACGCTCACTTACGAGCAGAACGGCAAGCAGCTGATAAAGGGAGCCTACGTTGAGGTGCACAACGCAGCCGAGGAGAAGCTCCTGTCGAAAGACTATCCCAGCGTGTCGCTCACGTCAGAGGCTGTAAGCGATGTGTTCGGCAGCGGAACAAAGTATACATACACCTATTCGGGCCTTGCCGGAAAGGAGAACATAGAGCAGTCGATATACATCTATCCGGGCAAAAACTATCTGCTCGTAGAGGCTGCCATCGTGGCAACGGGCGGAACGACAAAGACCAACTACATAGCTCCGATGGTGAGCACCACGTCAACGACCTTCCTCCCCTCGGGCGGAGAGAACGTGGTGTACGACATGCCTCACGACAACGACAACTGGGTGGGCTACTCGGCACAGCCCTGGAGCATAGGTCAGCCTAACACATCGTGCGAGGTGTCGGCCATGTACGACGTGCTCAGCCGCCAGGGACTCGTAGTGGGATCAATAGAACACGACAACTGGAAGAGCGGAATAACCGTTACGCCTAACGGACAGAACCGCCTGCGCAACCTTACGGTGGCTGCCGGAGTGGTGAGCAGCCGCACCAACGATGTGTGGGAAGGACGCCCGTCGCTCACCAAGCACGGCTCTATATCAGGACAGAGAGTGCGCTCGCCTAAGTATTTCTTCGGATATTATGCCGATTGGCGCAACGGTCTTGAGGAGCTTGGCGAGGCTACCGAGAAGCTCTGCCCGAAACTGAAGTGGGACAAGGGCACCATCTTTGCATGGCAGAGCTGGGGCGGAATGGCAGAGCACGTAAACTATGAGGGAGCAGTCAACGTGTCTGACTTCTTCAAGCAGCAGCTCGAGCCTAACAACTTCCACAACGAGAACGGCGAGTGCTACATCGTGCTCGACTCTTTCTGGGACAACCTCAGCGACGACCAGCTCAGAAGCTTCGTGCAGCACTGCAAGCAGAACGGACAGCACCCCGGAATATATCACACACCGTTCTCTTACTGGGGCAACGAGTCGCAGGCTGCCATGTACAGACCTTACGAAGGCAGTCCTTACACATGGGCCGACATAGCCATCAGGGCCAACGGACAGCTCAGAAAGATTGCCTCAATAGCTCTCGACCCGACTCACCCCGGTACGCACGAGTATAATAGAGAGAGATTCAAGAAGTTCAAGGACCTTGGCTTCGAGTATATCAAGCTCGACTTCATCAACAACGGAACCCTCGAGGCCGACAAGTTCTATGAGCCGGGCATAACAACGGGTATGCAGGCCTACACTTACGGTATGGACAAGATTCTGGAGATGGCCGACGGCATGTTTGTCGACCTGTCTATCGCGCCCGTGTTCCCTGCCAAGGGACATGCACGCCGTATATCATGCGACAGCTGGGGCGAGCTCGACAACAGTATGTACACGCTCAACAGCATTGAGCTGGGCTGGTGGCTCGACCGCGTTTATCCTTACAACGACCCCGACCACCTCGTGCTCTCGAGAGCTGAGAGCGAAGGAGCCGCACGCATAAGATACACCTGCGGAGCCATGACGGGCACGGTGCTGCTCGGCGACAACTACAGTCTGGCAGGCTCTTATCCCGGCAAGCAGTCGGAGCGCGACCTGGCAATGAAGATTGCCACCAATGCCGACATCAACGCCGTGGCACACATCGGACGCTCTTTCCGCCCGGTAGACGGCAGACTCGCCACGATGTTCAGCCGTTACGACAAGTACACTTACGGAGTTGACCAGGAGTTTGTGCTCGACACCGAAGACGCTCTCTATTATGTAGTGTTCAATTACGACAAGTCAGCACAGTACACCAAGACTGCCGACTTTGAGCGCCTCGGCATATCAAAGGACAACGTTAAGGGCATAAAGGAGCTCTGGACAGGTCAGACGGTTGAGGTTACAGGCAACGGATTCAATGTTGCCGTTCCGCAGTGCGACGTAAGAATGTACCGCATCGACAAGAACAGCGGCGGCACAGGCATTGCCGGTGTAACCGAAGGAAATTCACAGAATGTTAAAATCAACTATAGCAACGGGAGCCTTACAATGGAGGCTCCCGAAGCCATATCATCTGTTGCAGTCTATGACATGTCGGGAGCATTGCTGCTGAACGACACATTCAAGTCAGCCGCAGGCAGCGCTGCCGTAGCCTTTGACGCCAAGGCCGGAGTGTATGTGGCAAGGATAGTGCTCGAGTCTGGCTGCCCGGTGGCAAAGAAGATTCTCGTAAAATAACATCATGCTTATGGCCGGCATCAGTACGGCAGACACGGCATAAAGCAGCAGTACGGCACAAGCCGTAAGGCTGACATCAGAAACACACTTGCCGCCCGGCGGCAGAAGTATTATCAGAAACAAACAAATAGATCATGAAGCAAAGTACAGTTAAAGCCCCTAAAACCATAGCAGCCCTTATCATGGCCGTGCTTGCGTCAGCCCTGCTGGCGGCATGTCCGGCTTATGCCACGGGCAACTATTCGTTCAAGCGCATTGACAACACCTTCGGGCTGTCGTCGAGCAACGTAAAGTGTGTGGCCGAAGACAGCTACGGATTTATATGGCTCGGCACGAAGAACGGACTGCACCGCTACGACGGCCTCGACATGCGCAGGCTTAACTGCTTTGACCACAAAAAGAAGCAGGGCAACAACAACATTGCGGCCCTGTATGAAGACGAACGCAAGATGATGTGGGTGGGAACAGACCGCGGTGTGTATCTTTACAACCCGAAGACCGACACGTTCAGCTTTCTTGACCGTAAGGACAGGCGCAACGGCAAGTATCCCGACAACTGGGTGCAGACCATCGACGGCGACGGCAAGGGCAACGTGTGGGTGCTTCTGCCCGACCTCGGCGTGTTTCATTATCACGGACAGAGCGTCGACTATTATTCAGTAACGCCGATAAAGGACAACCTGAAAGAAAAGTTCCCGTCTAACATCTGTGTCGACGACAACGGCGACGTGTGGGTAACCACGGCAAGCGCCGGAATATACAAGTTTGACAAGCGTGCCAGAAGGTTTGTAAGGGTGGTGGCCGCCGACGGACAGGACATGGAGGGTGTGATGTTCACCACCGTGGTTGAAGACACCGACGGCTCGCTCATCTTTGCGTCTACCAACGGCTATCTGTTTCGATACAATCCTGTGCATAACACATTCTCTAAAATAAACTTCTCGGCAGAAGGCAAGATATACATGCGCTGCATGCAGTGCTTTGAAGACGAGATATGGATAGGAACACAGCACGGACTGTATATCCTCAACAAATATGACAACACCGAGACCGTGCTGCACGAAGATCCGCTCAACAAGTTCAGCCTGTCTGACGACATAATCTACTGTCTCTACGAGAGCAGGAGCGGCGACGTGTGGATAGGCACGTCTTTCGGCGGAGTGAACTACACATCAAGAAACAAGTTTTACTTTAAGGTGTTCGGCCTGTGGTCGGGGCTTACCGGAAGGGTGGTCAACGGACTTACGCAGAGTGCCGACAACCGCATATGGATAGGAACGGAGGACAGGGGGCTGTTCTCGCTCAATCCGTCAACTAACATAATATCTGCAATCAGTGACATAACGGCAGCACAGAAGACGGTGCTGCTGCTTACAGCATTCAACGGCAGCGTCTATGCCGGCTTCTCGCGCGGCGGACTGCTGCGTGTCGACGGCAGCGGCAGGGTGTCAACCGTGCTTAACATCAAGGAGAAGGACAACAGCGTGTATTCATATCTCAAGGACAGCCGCGGCAACGAGTGGGTGGGCCTTGGCTACGCGCTCTACCGCCGCGATGCCGGACAGAAAGATTTCAGGCACGTCAACGAAACCGGCTACGACTGGATATTCAATCTCTTTGAGTCTCACGACGGCACCGTATGGATAGGCACCATGGGCAACGGCGTATGGAGATACACGCCGTCTACGGGCAAATACAAGAGATACGTGTCGGGCGAGACATCGCGCAGCGGGCTGCGCTCCAACAGCATAAGCTCGTTTATGGAAGACAGCCGCGGCAACGTGTGGGTGTCTACCGACCGCGGCGGAATAAGCCGCTATAACAAGAAAGAAGACAACTTCACGTCGTTCGGAATAGAGGAGGGACTGCCCGACGACGTGGCGTACAACATACTTGAGGACAACAACGGCAACCTGTGGTTCGGCACCAACAAGGGCCTCGTGAAGTTTAATCCCGACACAAGGGCCGTGAGAGTGTTCACCGTGAAAGACGGGCTTCCCAACAACCAGTTTAACTACAACTCGGCCATCAAGGCCAACGACGGTCTGTTCTACTTTGGAAGCATAGGCGGAATAATAGCCTTCAACCCCGACAAGGAAGACAACCAGACCATGCAGTCGTCGCTGTATTTCACTCAGCTGAGGATACTTAACGAGGAAGTTACCGTAGACACAAAGAACTCGCCGCTGAAGGAGAACATAATGTTCACCAGACGCCTCACCCTGCCTTACGACATGGCAACATTCTCGCTGAGGGTGGTGTCGCCTAGCTTCGGCGTTACCAGCGGCAGTATGTACAGCTACAAGCTCGAGCCCGTCAACTCAGAATGGATAAGCATGTCGGGCAACCAGATATCGTTTGCCAACCTGCCTCCGGGCACATACAACCTGTGCGTAAAGGTTGACACACACGGACAGACCATAACCAAAAGTCTTGAGATAGTGATAACTCCGCCATGGTACAGTTCTAAATGGGCCTATCTGGCATACATTATACTTATCGTGGCCGGAGTTATGCTGTGGTTTGTGCTCTACCGCAACCACAAGGAGAAGCAGCTGCGCGAGCGCCAGCACCTCTTTGCCGTGAACAAGGAGAAGGAGCTGTATCAGAACAAGGTGAACTTCTTTACCGAAGTGGCCCACGAGATACGCACGCCGCTGACGCTGATCGACGCGCCGCTCGAGGCCATAGAGGAGATAGGGATAAACAACAGCCGCGTGCAGCACTATCTGAAAGTTACGCGGCAGAACACCAAGCGGCTGCTCAACCTTACGGGCCAGCTGCTCGACTTCCAGAAGATCGACTCCAACAGGCTCACGTTCAAATATGAGAACGTAGACATAAGCGCGCTGGTGAACGAGACCATTGACCGTTTTGAGCCTGCCATGACGCTGAAGGACAAGGAGCTGATAAGAAACGTGGCCGACGAGCCCGTGATAGTTTCTACCGACAGGGAGGCAGTCATCAAGATTCTGAGCAACCTGCTTAACAACGCCCTGAAGTATGCCCGCCGCAGGGTGAAGGTGTCGCTCACTACAGACGACAGCAACTTCATAATAAAGGTTACGAGCGACGGCGACAAGATATCAGACAGCGAGAAGAAGCTAATCTTCAAGCGCTTCTACCAGATAGACAAGTCGAACAGCGGCGAGAACGGCGTGGGCATAGGCCTTCCGCTTTCGCTTTCGCTCGCATCGCTGCTGGGCGGAAGTCTTGAGCTGGCCGACGACGGCAGCGACGGCAACACCTTTGTGGCCATACTGCCGCAGAACAAGGAGGGCATAAAGCACAACAACAAGCTGACCGTTGACACGTCTGACTATCTGCTCGAGGAAGAAACCAACCAGGCAAAGGAGAACACAGGCGGATACACCGTGCTGATAGTTGAGGACAACGACAACATGCGCGAATTTCTGGCCGAGCAGGCCAACATGTCGTTCACGATAGAGACGGCGCGCAACGGCAAGGAGGCTCTCGAGAAGCTGGCCGGCAGCCACATCGACCTGATAGTGTCTGACGTGATGATGCCCGAGATGGACGGCTTCAGCCTGTGCAAGGCGGTCAAGGCAGACATCAACCTGTCGCACATACCAATAGTGTTCATCACCGCCAAGAACGACCTCGAGAGCAAGATAAAGGGACTGCAGCTCGGCGCCGAGGCATATATAGAGAAGCCCTTCTCGGTGAAGTTCTTCCGCCAGCTCATACGTTCGCTGCTCGACAACAGGCGGCGCGAGCGCGAGTCGTTCTCCAAAAAGCCCTTCTTCAACATGGACAACATGCACATGACGAAGGCCGACGAGGAGTTTATGAACAAGGTCATAAAGATTATAGAGGACAACGTGGGCGAAGACAACTTCAACGTGGAGTGCATGGCCGACATCCTGTGCATGAGCCACTCGAGCCTGCTGCGCAAGATAAAGTCGGTGTTCAACATGTCGCCCGTTGAGCTTATCAGGCTCATCAAGCTGAAGAAGGCCGCCGAGCTCATACAGGAGGGCAAGCACCTCATAGGCGACATCTGCTATATGGTGGGCATATCGTCGCCGTCGTATTTCAGCAAGCTGTTCTTCAAGCAGTTTGGCATAAGCCCGAAGGACTTTGAGAAGCAGTGCAGGGAGAAGCAGGGCAACGGCTGAGCACCATAAAAAAAACGGACAGACCAAGATTGTTACGGCAACGGCATGTGTGCCGGCACCGGCGCTGAAAGCCGGCGCCGTGGCCCGTGCCATGACCGCGAAGATGATAAGGACAAAATGTTTTAACCTATGAAAACAAGCAATTTCAGACGCATTGCGGCAGCTGCTGCCGTGGCCTTGTGTGCCGCCGGAGCAGACGCAAAGGTGGTGCTGCCTCACTTTGTTACCGACAGCATGGTGGTTCAGCAGCAGAGCCTCTGGACCATAACGGGCAGGAGCAGCGGCAGCAGGGTGAAGGTCAGGGCCTCGTGGAGCAGGCATGCCCTGACGGCTAAGGTGATGAGCGACGGCACGTTCAGCATCAGGCTGGTCACGCCCAAGGCCGGAGGCCCCTACACGATAACCTTCGACGACGGCGACAGGACCACGCTGCGCGACATCTATTCGGGCGAGGTGTGGCTCTGCTCGGGGCAGTCGAACATGGAGATGCCCGTGGGCGGCTGGGGAAAGGTGATGAACTACTGGCACGAGATAATGTCGGCCAATCATCCCGAAGTGAGATTCTTGCAGATAAGCAAGCAGCGCAGCTTTGTGCCCGCGGCCGACACCGACGTGAACATGGGCGGCTGGCGCACGTGCACGCCGGAGACCGTTGAGAACTTCTCGTCGGTGGCATACTTCTATGCCCGCGAGATGTCAAGGCGCCTGGGCGTCCATGTGGGCGTGATAGACTGCACCTGGGGCGGCACGCCGGCCGAGGCTTGGAGCAGCTATGCAGGCGTCAGCTCGGTTGAGGGCTTTGAGAACGAGACAGGCATGATGGCCGACAACGGCTTCGACAAGGACAGGATAAAGGCCGAATATGAGCGTCGCGTGGCAGAGTGGGTGAGCATGGCCACGGAGGGCGTGGCCGACAGCGGCGGCAAGGTGTGCCTGCCAGCCGACGGCAGTCTGCCCGTGATGCCCGTTCCGGGGCAGTGGGAGAGCTCAGCCCTGCCCGGATTCAACGGCATTGTGCTGATGCAGCGCGAGATCGACATACCTGCCGGATGGGCAGGAAAGCCCGTAGAGCTGCACCTCGGAGCCATAGACGACGAAGACGTTACCTACTTTAACGGAACAAAGGTAGCCGAAGGCTCGGGCTACAACGTGGAGCGCACCTACACCGTTCCGGCAGAGCTGGTGAAGGGCGGCAAGGCTCTGATAACCGTGAGGGTTACCGACTTTGAGGGCGAGGGCGGCATCTGCGGCAGCACTTCAGACCTGTTTGCACGGCAGGGCGACAGCCGCCTGCCGCTCGACGGCAACTGGGCATACAAGGTGGCTGCCGACTTCGGCAAGCTGCCGCGGCGTCCTGTGTCGGCCGGGAGCGCGTCTTTCCCCACGGTGCTATACAATGCCATGCTCTATCCGCTGCGGCAGTTGCCCATAAAGGGCGTGCTGTGGTATCAGGGCTGCGCCAACGTGGGGCGTGCAGCCCAGTACGGGCCGCTGTTCCGCCGGCTTATATCCGACTGGCGCCGCCTGTGGGGCAACGACAGCCTGCCGTTCTACTTTGTTCAGCTGGCGGCATATCTTAAGCCCGTGCAGGTGCAGCCCGACTCTGAGTGGGCGGCGCTGCGGCAGGCACAGGCAGGTGCGCTGAGCCTTGACGGCACGGCCATGGTGGTTACGACAGACATAGGCGACAGCACCGACATACATCCGAAGAACAAGCAGGAGGTGGCGCGCAGGCTGTCGCTCGTGGCCCTCCGGCGCGCCTACGGCTTCAGCGACATAACCGACAGGGCGCCCGCCCTGAGCAACTGCGAGATAAAGGGCAGCGAGGCAGTGCTGAGGTTTGACGGCGACGTGGTTACCAGAGGCGAGGCTCCGCGAGGCTTCATCGTGCTGACCGACAAGGGGCAGTGGGCCGCGCCCGAAGCCGTGAAGACCGACGCGCGCACCATAAGGATAACCGCAGGCGGAAACATAGTGGCCGTGAGATACAACTGGGCCGACTATCCCTGCGGCAACCTGTTCGGGCCTACGGGGCTGCCCGTGGCTCTGTTTGAGGCAGGCTCACGCTGACGGTGAGGCCCTGCGCACAGGAAAATCAGGACATTAAGGACATAAATATTTTTAACTAATAAAACACAGTAAAGACATGAAAATCGTAACAAAACTATTCGTGGCACTTGGCCTGCTGGCATTTGTCTGCAAGGCCGGCGCCAAAGAACAGATTGTGGTAGAGACCGGCAGCACGAGCCTCGTGTTCACCGTGGGCGACAACGGCCGGCTGTACCAGAGCTACTTCGGCAAGCGCCTTACGGACAAGAGCGAGTATGCCATGCTGCCGCAGGGCAAGGAGGCATACATGACACACGGCATGGAAGACTACTTTGAGCCTGCGCTCCACATAACGCGCTCTGACGGCAACCCGTCGACGCTGCTGAAATACAAGAGGCACGAGACAAAGGCATGCGACGGCGGCACGGAGACCGTGATATATCTTGCCGACCCCGTGTATGCCGACGAGGTGGCAATGCACTTTGTGGCCTACGCCAAGGAAGACGTGTTTAAGGCGTGGACCGAGATATTCAACAGGGAGAAGTCGGCCATAACGCTCGAGAAGTATGCCTCGTCGATGCTCCACATGTATGCGCCGAAATATTACCTGACACAGTATAACGGCGACTGGGCCACCGAGGCGGGCAGCCACACGCAGGAGCTTTACTTCGGCAAGAAGGTGATAGACACCAAGCTGGGAGCGCGCGCCGACATGTTCTGCCAGCCCTTCTTCCAGCTGTCGCTCGGCAGCAAGGCCACTGAGAGAGAGGGCGAGGTGCTGGTGGGCACGCTGGCATGGACGGGCAACTTCAGGTTTACGTTCGAGGTTGACAACCTTGGCGGCCTGCGCGTGATAAGCGGCATCAACCCCTATGCGTCGCAGTACACCCTGGCAAAGAACAAGAGCTTCAGGACTCCTGAGTTTATCTTCACCCTGAGCCAGAGCGGAACAGGACACGCCAGCCGCAACCTGCACGACTGGGCGCGCAAGTATCAGATAAAGGACGGCCAGGGCGACCGCATGACGCTGCTGAACAACTGGGAGGCTACCTACTTCGACTTCGACGAGAACAAGCTGCTCTCGCTCATCGGCGAGGCAAAGGAGCTGGGCGTTGACATGTTCCTGCTCGACGACGGATGGTTCGGCAACAAATACAAGCGCCACAGCGACACGCAGGCACTGGGCGACTGGGAGGTTACGGCCGACAAGCTGCCCAACGGCATAGGACGACTGACGGAGGAGGCCAAGAAGCAGGGCGTGAAGTTCGGCCTGTGGATAGAGCCTGAGATGGTAAGCCCCAAGTCGGAGCTGTATGAGAAACACAAGGACTGGGTGATAACGCTGCCCAACCGCGAGGAGTATTACTTCAGAAACCAGCTCGTGCTCGACCTTTCTAACCCCAAGGTGCAGGACTATGTGTTCGGTGTGGTGGACGGACTGATGACGAAATATCCCGACATAGCCTACTTCAAGTGGGACTGCAACAGCCCGATAACCAACATCTACTCTAACTACGAGAAGATGAAGCAGACACACCTTTATGTTGACTACGTGCGCGGACTCTACAACGTGCTGGAGCGCATCAAGGCAAAATATCCCGACCTGCCCATGATGCTGTGCTCGGGCGGAGGCGGACGCACCGACTATGAGGCGCTGAAATATTTTGTAGAGATGTGGCCGAGCGACAACACCGACCCCGTGGAGCGCATCTTCATACAGTGGGGCTACTCGCAGGTGTTCCCTGCCAAGGTGCAGTGTGCCCACGTAACTACATGGAACAAGGCGGCAAGCATAAAGTTCAGGGTGAACGTGGCCATGATGGGCAAGATGGGCTTCGACATCAATCTGCACGACATTCCGGCTGGAGAGCTGGCCTACTGCAAGCAGTCGATAGCCGACTTCAACAGGCTTAAGCCCGTGATACTCGACGGCGACCAGTATCGCCTCGTGTCGCCATACGAGGGCAACCACACCTCTACGATGTATGTCAGCAAGGACAAGGCCAGCGCCGTGGTGTTTGCCTTCGACATATTCCCGCGCTATAGCGAGAAGCTCTACAACGTGGTGATGGAAGGGCTCGACGCTTCGAAGAAGTATGACGTGCGCGAGATAAACCGTGCCGACGGCTCGCAGGGCGAGGTGAAGACCTACTCGGGCGAGTATCTCATGACCGTTGGTCTGCCGCTCTTCAGCGCGCAGAAGCTGAGCAGCCGCGTGTATGAGCTGAAGGCAAGATAACGGGGCCGATGCCTTTGATATAAAACTAAAAAGGTCCGGCAGCCATGTCCTGATGACGTGGCTGCCGGACTTTCTTTTATCCCATATCTGCCTTCGCAGGGCATGGCTGCCGTTAGTGTGCCTGCCTCATTGCCGCAGGATTTTTGGCGGCATGGGCGGATGTGCAGGGCTGAAGCATGCGGCGCCGTGAATGGTATGAGGCGGCTGCATGACGCCTGACTGGTTGCATGACTCCGGGCGGCATGCATGGTGGCTGCCCGTATACTTGCCGCTGCGGACATAAATAAAGCCCGGAGCCAGAGAGTCTGACGCCGGGCAATGAAGCGCTCTTCACAAAAAATAATGTCCTATTTCATAATTTTTATTGCCTTGCTTGTTCCGTCGGCATACTTGCTTACCATGATGCTTACGCCCTGGGCTGCATTGCTGATGCGGCGGCCTGAGAGGTCGAAGTATTCTGTTGCTACGACATCCTTGTTGCTGTTTTCAACATTGCTGATGGCTGTTGTAGACTTGCCTGTTATGGTCATGTTTTTGCAAGATCCGCTGAAATAGTATCCTTCATCATTCTGGCTGTCGCCGGGATAGTAGAAGTAGTCAGTCAGTTCTATTCCGCTCTCAGATGTGTAAGAGTCGCTCGAGCTGCTGTATGTGAACTTGCAGTTGTCAACAAAGTCTGTTGCTGTTCCGAAGAGCAGTGCATTGTCGTCGCTTGCCACTCCGTAAGAAGAAACGATGAGGTCGTCGCCTTCAAACGTTCCCATCAACCATGCCTCAGGATATTCGGGCATGAGGTTCTTTATATAGCAAAGATCGCCAAGGTTTACTATGTCGACAGTTGTAGATTTGCTGTTTCCGTAGTAGTCGTTGTAAGTGTATTTGTGTGAAACTGCCTCTGGGAATAACTCTGTCGGATAATAATAAAGGTCTGTGCAGTAGGTGTAAACCTCTGTCTGGCTGCCGTTGGTGATGAATGCTGCGAGATATTCGCCTTCAGCAGAGTAGTAGATTCCGCTCTCTGAGTCGAGCGACAGCTTGAAGCTGGCTGTGCTGAGCGGTTCTTTTGTCTTATAGTCCATCGGGCATATATACAGAGAAATTCCGTCTTGATTGTATATCTCCTGATTGTTCTCTATGGTTATCTGCTTTGTGGCCTCGTCGTATGTACCTTTAAGATATATGTCTTCGCCCACAACGGTTCTAAGGAACATGTTAGGTATGCTTACCGTGCCGTCATTGCCGAACACGATGTCATATTTTACGTGCAGTCTCTGCATTTCGCCTACTTGACTTACCGACTCGATGCAGTCTGTATAGTATGATTTTGTTGTTCCTTCAGGTGCGGCTGTGCCTTCACCTTGTTTGTGCTGTTTGCTTTTTTCAGGTTAACGCGGTTGGAGGTCTCAAATTTCATGCTGTTTTCGGCTTTCTGTCCGTTCAGTTTGGTTGCCTTTAGCATTGGTGTCTGTGCAAATGTGTTCATTGAGAACAGTGTAAATGCAATAAGTAAAAGTTTCTTCATAAGCTAACTTTTAGTCGGTTAAACATTATAAGTTGATGTTGTATTTCTCTTCAAAAGTAATATTTTTTATCTTAAATGAGATTAAAATTGAAATATTTTTTTAGTTTTATGTTATCATAATTGATTTATATCAATTGTAAAATACGAAAAGTTACAGATTGTAAGACTTTGTGCTGCTTTGTTTGCCCTTTGTCATTTAATAAGTGTAAAGTTGCGTCTTTTATGTTATGTACGTGCGCCTGTGCGTTACTTTTCTTATGGGCGTCGCGCGTGTATGTGCATGCGCCTGTCTCTGCCTGTGCGCGCGTGTGCAGCGGTCTTGTTCGTATGCGTGTGCACGGCCGTGTTTGCAGGGCTTCCGTCGTTGCCGTTATGCCGGCTTTGGGCATCTGGATATGGGCAGGAAGATGGTAAAAACTCAGGACAAAATTATTTTCCGTTCTGGAAAATCAAAATATAACGGATGTTAAAATATGGTTTTCAAATATATTCTTTTATTAACATCGGTTAGCTTTTGTGTACGTTGTGTGTCTTAAAACCGGTATTTTCAGACGCCAAAAGGGCGCTTTTCATGGTGCAGGAGCACTGCTTTCGGTGCCTAAACCTATCGTTTTTGCATCGCAAACGGCACAGTAATGTTTTTTAACACGGCCGACTGAGCAGCCGTTTTGATGTAAATGGCTGAATGTCAGATGCTTGGCAAAAATGCTGATTTTCCGGCTTTTTCGCGCCAAACGGCCGTGGTGCCACGGCTGTGCCCATTCTGAGAGCGTCAAGCGTCATGCCTTTTGTCATAAAAGTTTACAAAAGTCTGCCTCTCCGTGCAGCGTGTTCTGCCTGTAGGTCTGCCGCCGCCGGCAGGGGCATGTGCGCCCCCGTGGCGTCAGATTATGCCGAAATGGCGCAGCGCCTTGCTCACGCCGTCGTTGTCAACATGGTCGGTTACGTATGATGCCAGCGCCTTCACGTCGTCTATGGCGTTGCCCATGGCCACGCCTATGCCCGCCGCGCAGATTATCGACTTGTCGTTGCCGCCGTCGCCGAAGGCCATAGTCTCGCTGATGTCCATGCCCAGGTGTTCGGCCATGCGCTGCAGCGCCTTGCCCTTGTCGGCCCCGCGCGCCGTCACGTCGGCAAATGCCGGATACCATCGTGCGGCTATGCAGTGGGGCAGCTGTGGCATGACGAGTTTCTCCTGCTGCTCGTCTATGATGGGCGTAAGCTGCAGTATGGGCTGGCTTAGCACCGTGTCGAGACTGATGTCCTCGCCCAGGTCGTTGACGTTGAGCAGCTGTCGGAACACCTTGTCAACCATCTCGTCGGGATGATACACCGTGAGGTCTTTCGCCCCCACCACCATCGTGGCAAAGTTCATCTCGTCTGCCAGGCGTATCAGCGTGCGTGCGTCCTCGAGCGGAATGTCTACGCAGCTCACCACCTTGTCGCCTATGAAGCTGTATGCGCCGTTAGTGGTTATATATCCGTCTATCAGATGTTCTATGGCGTGTAGGTTGTTGATCAGTTTCACCGGCCGTCCGGTAGATATATACACGCCCACGCCGTTTCTCTTTGCCTGTTCGAGTGCGTCAACCGTTGATTGTGGTATCTCGTGTGTGTTGAAGCTCACGAGTGTTCCGTCTATGTCAAAAAATAAAGCCTTAATCATACTCTTTTCCTGAAATTATCTTTATTGAGTGCAAAGATAGTGCAAGCCGAGTGCACTGCAAAATGAAAGACGCAGTTTTTTAAGTTTGCAGTGCCGAGGCGCCGCCTATATTATTTAAAGATAGTGCAAGCCGAGTGCACTGCAAAATGAAAGACGCAGTTTTTTAAGTTTGC
>JABLTM010028324.1_pt1 | contig 18175 bp, 15 predicted proteins | sample 7160121 | NCBI WGS metagenome assembly JABLTM01 (sample SAMN14651224, study PRJNA627086) | human gut metagenome | isolation source: feces | host: Homo sapiens
AAGGAGAAAAAGGGTCTGACCGTCATCACGAACTCGGTCGAATTACCTGCTGCGACCTCTCAGGCGCTCCCGCGCCAGTGCATCGTGGGCAGGTACATATCAAGCTTACTCCGTCTCCCAACCGGCGGTGAGTTCTCCTCCGGTGCCTTCTGCGTACAGAAGGCGGAGCGTTTCGCCCTTCGGCAGACACGCCGCCGCCTGTGCAGCGGGCAGAAGCGCTGCGGGTGTTGATGTGGCTGTGTAGCTGCGGTACAGAACGGAGGCGCGTGTGATCTGCGTGCCGTCGAAGCGAATCTCGATTCCGCCGCCGCGCGGCGCAATCTCGACGCCGGACAGATAATAGCCGAAGGTACACACGGCGCTCTGGCCGTCTTCAGAATAGCTTTGCAGATAGACCCGCGCCTCGCCGTAGCTGTCGCCGGTCAGGCGGCTGAGAAGACTGCGCGCAGCCTCAATGCGGCCCAGCGCGTCGGCGGACGCGCTCTGGAAACGGTCGTCTGATTGGAGAATCTGCAGGTCGATTCGGCCCTGCGCGCTTACGCGCAGGCGCAGGCCGGTTTCGGTAAAGGACGTCGTGCCGTCGTTTCCGACGAATCGCGCGTCACCGTAGGGATTGATGCCAATTTGGGTTGCGAGAGCGGAAATGAATCTGGCGTCGCACGGGTTCGTGCCGAGGCCCGTGCAGACGGCGGCGCTCGACGCGCTGATAAGCGAGAGCGGATCAAGCGCGCTGTAAGGTGCAGCGTCCGATTCAAAGGCGAAAAAGCTGCCGTCCGGAACGGCGGCGGAGAGTTCGGCGGCAAGCGTCTCGGCGGAAAGCGCCGTTTGTGCGCGGTAGCAGCTGCCGCCCAGCAGATACAGTTCAACTGTCTCACCATTCAGCGCCAGCAGGTACCACTGCGCGTCCGCACCCTCCGGTGCGCGCACGTTCAGCCACGCGCCGAGCACAGCGGGTGAGATGGTTCCCGGAAAGCAGAAGGCTGCGCCGGGGCCGCGCAGCGCGGCATAAAATGCCGATTCAGTGCACGCCTGCGGCGTTTCGGCGCTCTCGAGCGCCTGTGCAAGTAACCCGCCGTACTGACCGTAAAGCGTGTCAAGAGCGGCAAAGTCATACTGTGCGCTTTGACGGCCTGCCTCAGTGCTCAGCGTGACGGCGATGGGCTGCGCCGCGCCGATGAACGCGCTGCCGGTGGCGGGCGCAGTGTAGGTCAGTTCTGCCTCGTTCAGGCCGAACAGACCCGCAAACGGGCGCAGCGCACTCGCCAGCCACTTGGTCTGCGTGAGCGTTTTCGTCGGCAGACACATGATCGCAAGCGTCACGTTGACCAGCACGAGAAACACAATCAGAATATCCTTCCCAATCTCCAGCAGCCGGCGGCCATGCCCGGCGGGGCCGGGTCTTCGTTCCTGCTTCATGCCTGTGCCTCCGCGGCGGGCATGGTGATGAGAACCGAGGTGCCCTTGCCATATTCGGATGAAATTTCGATGCGGCCCTTGTGCTGGTTCAGAATCTCCTGCGCGATGGAAAGGCCCAGGCCTGTGCCGCCGGACTCGCGCGAACGCGCCTTGTCCACACGGTAGAACCGGTCGAACAGACGCGGCAGATCCTTTTCCGGGATGCCGATGCCGTTGTCGGTCACGCGGACAAAGACATTTTTGCCGCTCGTGCCGACGAGCATGTCAATTTTGCCGCCGTCGGGCGTATACTTGACGGCGTTGGAGACGATGTTTGTGATGACCTGCTCGATGCGCTCCCGGTCGCCGTTGACGTCGGGAATCTCACCCTCGCAGGTGAGCGTCATGGTGTGGTGGTGGTTCTGTTCGGCATTCAGCTTCGCCGCGTCGTAGACATTCTGCACGGCTTTGAGGAACGGGAAGCGGGAGATATTCATCTCCATCTTGCCGTAGTCGATCTTGCTGAGCGTGAGCAGATCCTGCACGATGCGGGTCATGCGGTCGGCCTCGCTGATGATGACGTTCATGAAGTTTGCGCGCAGTTCCGGCGGCAGTTCGTCGCCGGTATCGACGATCGTTTCAGCGTAGGATTTGATGTTGGTCAGAGGTGTGCGCAGTTCGTGCGAGACGTTGGCGACGAATTCGCGCTTGAGTTGTTCACTCCTGCGCTGCTCGGTGACATCGTGAATGACAACGAGGACGCCGCCCTGCGCATGGTCGGACGAGAACGGCGCCATGAACAGTTCCAGTTCACGCTCGCCGACGGTTTTCTGCGTTTCGATATACTGCGGTCTGCGCAGCGTCAGGAGCGTGTCGAGTTCCGCCTCCTTCGAGAAAATTTCGTCGAAGGTTGTCTGACCGGACAGATTCTGCGCCAGCATCTGCGTGGCGGCAGGATTATAGTGAATGACGGTTCCGGAGGTGTTGAACGCGACGACGCCGTCCGTCATGTGCAGGAACAGCGTGGAAAGCTTGTTGCGCTCGTTCTCCGCCTCGGAGATCGTATCCTGCAGAACCTTTGCCATGTGGTTGAAGTTCTGGGTCAAGTCGCCGATCTCGTCGCGGCTGTCTACCGTGACGCGGTTTGCAAAGTCCCCTGCCGCGACGCGTTTCGTCCCGACGGTCAGCGCACGGATAGGCGTAATCAGAATCTGCGACAGCAGGAAGGACAAAATCACACAGATCACCAGGCCCAGCGCCAGCGCGCGCAGGATGATGATCAGCAGTTCGCTCGTCAACGCATCGACTGTGGCGCGGTTGTCGCGAATGTAGGCGATATACTGCGCGCCGTCCGATTCGACGGGGACGGCCAGATCCATATAGTTGTTCGTGACCGAACTGCTCTGCCCAACCGAGCCGTTCATGGCGGACAGAATGTTCTGCGTCATAACGACGGTAGTGCGCTGATTGGAACTGTCAAGCACGGAGCCGTTCTGGTCGAGAATGTAGACGTTGCGGCCCGTAATATCGATGCCGAGTCCGGCCTGCGCCATGAGAAGCTCCTTCATCTGCGCGGGCGCGTTGTCCTCCGCCGAAAGCCTTTGCAGCTGGCTGATGAATTCCGGGGTAAACGTGCCCTCCATCTGCTCATAGAACTGGGACACATAGAAATTGCCGACGCCACTCATCAAAAACGCGCCAGTCGTCAGCATCAGGGCCAAAATCAGGATTACCATGATCATGACCATCTTCATGCGCAGGGACCGCATGGCCGTCCCTCCTCTCTCGCGCGGGGAAATGCGTTATCCCGCGAAATAATAGCCGACGCCGCGCCGGGTCAGGATATATTGGGGCTTGCCGGGATCGTCTTCGATCTTTTCACGAAGCCGCCGCACCGTCACATCGACCGTGCGCATATCCCCGTAATAGTCATAATTCCATACCCGCTGCATGAGATCTTCCCGGGAGAAGACCTTTCCGCGTTCGCGGATAAGATAGGAGAGAAGGTCGTATTCCTTCTGTGTCAGATCGACCGGCGCACCGTTTTTCGTCACCTGATAGGTTTCGGGGTTTAGGCACAGGCCATTTGCCTCAACGGTATTTGCCGTGCCGGAGGCCTGCGCGGAAGCGTATTCCATGCTGCGGCGGCGGATATTCGCCTTGACGCGGGCCATGAGCTCCTTCATGGAAAAGGGCTTGGTCATATAGTCGTCCGCGCCGGTCTCGAGTCCGAAGACCTTGTCCATTTCCTCCTCACGGGCCGTGAGCATGATGATGGGCGTGGTGCGGTTTTCGCCGCGGAGCGTTTTGCAGATGTCAAAGCCGCTCATTTTCGGCAGCATGACGTCCAATAAGATCAGATCCGGGTCCTTTGTCTGCGCAAGCAGCAGACCCGTCTCGCCGTCGAGCGCCTCGAGCGTTTCATAGCCCTCGCGCTTGAGATTGAATTTCAGGATCTCCACGATTGCGCGTTCATCCTCTACGATCAGGACTGTCTTTGCCATAGTGCATCCTCCTGTTTTTAAACCGGGCGGCGAAGCGCCTTCGGATAGTGATTTTTGAGTTGGTTTCCGTCGCCCTTTGCCCAGCCGAGCGAAAGACCGTCAGCCTGTACAAGCGTCCAGCCGCGCCTGCCGGACGGCAGCACGTCGCCGGAAAGATACCGGGCGAGCAGCGGGTCGGCTTCCTCGAACGAGACGCTGTTTTCCAGCGTCTGCAGCCACAGCGCCCACGCGTGTGCGGGTTCAAAGCGGTTTTTCAAAACTGCGCCGAGTTCCAGTCCCGCGCGCAGCACCCGCAGCCCCTTTACCTCCGGCAGTTCCTGCGGGACGAGATAGCACACGTCCCCGAACCGCAGCAGCTTCCCCTCCGGCAGTGCAGCGCCGGTCTGGCCGCGGAATGCCGCAAGTTCCGGCGGGCATTTGGCCGCGGGTTCCGGTGAAAGCGCCGCAGGCGCTTCGTCTCCCGTCCTGCGGAGCACGGCGGCATAATGCCCCTCGCCCAAGAGTCTGTGCGGCCAGAGCCGGAACGTATGCTCCAGTCCCGGCGCGGGGGTTGACACCCAGTCGGGCCTGCCGGGGGAAAAGAACGGTACATCGAGTTTTTCCACAGAAAAATCGGGATTCTTCCACAAAAACTCGGAGATCACACCTTCGTTTTCCACAGGTGAGAATGTGCATGTGGAATAAACCAGACGGCCGCCGGGGCGGAGCATGCCTGCCGCCGAGGCCAGAATTTCCAGCTGCCGGTTGGCACAGATGGCGTTTGTGTCCTCCGTCCAGTCAGTGACGGCGGCCTCTTCCTTGCGGAACATGCCTTCGCCGGAGCATGGCGCGTCAACAAGAATTTTATCAAAATACCACGCGAAGCGCTCCGTCAGTTTTTTCGGGTGCTCGTTTAAAACCAGCGCGTTGGAAATGCCCAGCCGTTCCATGTTTCCGGATAGGATTTTTGCGCGTTTGGCGTTAATCTCATTGCAGACCAGAAGCCCCTTCCCCAGCAGCTTGCTTGCCAGCTGTGTCGATTTTCCGCCGGGGGCTGCGCATAGGTCGAGCACGCGCTCGCCCGGCTGCGGGTCTAAAAGTTCCGCCGGGGCCATGGCGCTCGGCTCCTGCAAATAATAAAGCCCCGCCGCGTGATACGGCGATAAACCGGGCCGGGAGGCTGCGTCATAGTAAAACCCCGTCGGGCACCATGGCACGGGAGCGAGCGAAAAGCGGGACAGATCTCCCGTAAAGCCGGCTTTCAGCGGATTTTTCCGCAGACCGGTGCAGAGCGGCCGGTCGAAGGACGCGAGAAAGTCCCCATATTCGCTTCCCAAAAGCGCGCGCATCCGCGCAGCAAAGCCCTCCGGCAGCATCGCAGGTGCCTCCTCCCCAATTTACATAGTTATCAATATTATAGTGCATTTCCCCGGAAAAGGCAATGCCGTCGATTTCAGCTTCTATACAGCGGACAGCGGTTCAAACCGGCCCGCAGCCTTAGCAGCTAACGCCGGAAAACGTGCAGTGCAGAACAGACAAAGAGTTTTTTGCAAAAAACAGACAGAATGAACAAAATAACTTTGATTTATGCAGCAATTTATAGTATACTGAATACAATGGTTTCCGTCCTCGCAAGCGCGGGCCATAAAAACGGAAGGAGGGCGAAAAACTTGGAAACGAATTACGCGATTGAGATGTTGAACATCACAAAACGTTTCCCCGGAATCATCGCCAACGACAACATTACCCTGAAGCTGAAAAAGGGAGAAATTCATGCCCTGCTCGGCGAAAACGGCGCGGGCAAATCGACGCTCATGAGCGTCCTGTTCGGTTTGTACCAGCCGGAGGAGGGCGAGATCCACAAGGACGGCCGCAAGGTCGAGATCCGCGACCCGAACGACGCAAACGAACTCGGCATCGGCATGGTGCATCAGCACTTCAAGCTGGTCGAGTGCTTCTCTGTCCTCGACAACATCATTCTCGGCGTTGAGCCGAACAAAATGGGCTTCCTGCAGAAGCAGGACGCGCGCAAAAAGGTTCTCGCGCTGTCTGAGAAATACGGTCTGCACGTCGATCCCGATGCAATCATTGAGGATATCACCGTCGGTATGCAGCAGCGCACCGAAATTCTCAAAATGCTCTACCGCGACAACGAGATCCTGATCTTCGACGAGCCGACGGCCGTTTTGACGCCGCAGGAAATCGAGGAACTCATGCAGATCATGAAAAACCTCGCGGCCGAGGGCAAGAGCATCCTCTTTATCTCCCACAAGCTGAACGAGATCATGGAGGTCTCCGACCGCGTCACCGTTCTGCGCAAGGGCAAGTGCATCGGCACGGTCGAAACTGCGCATACCACGGCGGAGGAACTGTCCGCTATGATGGTCGGCAGAAACGTCAATTTCCATGTCGAAAAGGGCCCGCTTAAGACGGGCAGCGAGGTTCTGTCCGTCGAGCATCTGACGGTCGCCTCCAAGGTTCACAAGAACAATGCCGTCAAGGACGTGTCGTTCCGCGTGCGCGCGGGCGAGATCGTCTGCATCGCCGGTATCGACGGCAACGGCCAGACGGAACTTGTTTATGCCTTGACCGGACTGGAGCCTGCCGTGAGCGGCAAGATCACACTCGAGGGCAAGGACATCACCCACGCATCCATCCGCCAGCGCAGTCTCATGGGCATGAGCCACATCCCCGAGGACCGCCACAAGCACGGGCTTGTGCTCGACTATACGCTTGAGGACAACATGGTGCTTCAGCGCTATTTTGAGCCCGAATTTACCGACAAGGCCGGCTTCCTGCGCCGCAAGAACATCCGCGCCTATGCCGAGGGCCTGATTGAGCAGTACGACGTGCGCGCAGGTCAGGGCCCGGTGACACCGGCGCGCAGCATGTCCGGCGGCAACCAGCAGAAGGCCATTGTCGCCCGTGAGATCGACAAGCATCCCGAACTGCTCGTCGCGGTTCAGCCCACCCGCGGTCTGGATGTCGGCGCCATTGAGTACATCCACAAGCAGCTTGTTGCCCAGCGCGACGCGGGCAAGGCCGTGCTGCTTGTCTCGCTGGAACTGGACGAGGTCATGGACGTGCCGGATCGCATTCTCGTCATGTACGAGGGCGAGATCGTCGGCGAACTCGATCCAAAGTCCACCACGCAGGAGGAACTTGGCCTCTACATGGCTGGCGCCAAGAGAGATGAGGTGAAAGCATGAAAAAGAATCTTCTGAAAAACAGCGCCGTACAGACGCTGGTCGCGTCGCTGATCTGCATCGTGCTGGGCCTGTTCCTCGGCTATCTTGTTCTGCTGCTGATCAACCCCGTTGGTGCGGGCGACGCAATTCTGACCGTTATCAAGAACTTCTGGACGTACAACCGGCAGGCCTCGCAGGTCAAGTATCTGGGCAATACGCTCGTCAAGACGGCGCCGCTTCTGATGTGCGCGCTGTCGATCCTGTTCTCCTATAAGGTCGGCCTGTTCAATATCGGCGCTGCCGGTCAATACTGCATCGGCGCGGCGCTGAGCCTGTACGCAGCGCTGGGCCTTGGCTGGAGCTGGCTGCCGTGCATGCTGCTCGCCATTCTCGGCGGCGCGCTGCTGGCCGGTATTTCGGGCCTGCTCAAGTCCTACTGCAACGTCAACGAGGTCATTTCCGGCATCATGCTCAACTGGATCGTGCTGTATCTGACCAATATGCTTCTTACGCTTGTCAAAGAGGACGCCAGCCCCTATACGAAGGTTCTGGCCAACACCAACGCCTCTGCGGTGCTGCCGTCGCTCGGCCTCGGCGCGCTGTTCAACAAAAACCAGTATGTCGGCCTTGCAATCCCGCTGGCTGTCGTGATGGCAATCGTTGTGTGGATCGTGCTCGACAAAACGAAGTTCGGCTACGAACTCAAGGCCACGGGCCTCAACAAAAATGCTGCGAAATACTGCGGCATGGCGGAAAAGCGAAACATCATCCTGAGCCTGATGATCTCCGGCTCTCCAGAACCGCCTGCTCGTCGCAGCGGTTGTTTTTTTCGTTTTCCTCATGGCCCTTGACCCAGTGATAGTGCATCTCGTGCTGGCTCACGAGGCCGAGGAGCAATTCCCAGAGGTCGGGGTTCAGAGCAGGCTTTTTGTCAGACTTGACCCAGCCCTTTTTCCGCCAGCCCCATGCCCAGCCCTTTTCCAATGCGTCAATAACGTATTTGGAGTCGGAATAAAGTTCTACAACACACGGCTCGCGCAGAGCAAGCAGGGCCTGTATGACTGCGGTGAGTTCCATGCGGTTGTTTGTGGTGCGTTCCTCGCCGCCGGAGATCAGTTTCTCGTGTCCGTTATACTCCAGAATCGCGCACCAGCCGCCGGGGCCGGGATTGCCGGAGCAGGCCCCATCGGTGTAGATGGTGACGGTCTTCATACCTCTTCGTTCTCCGCGGGCTCTTCCGGCTCCCGGTCCACGCGGTCCACGGAAATAACGCGGCTGCCGGATTCAAGGCGCATGAGAATGACGCCCTGCGTGTCACGGCCGTAGACATTGATATCTGCCGCCGCCATGCGGATGAGCACGCCGCCGTTTTCAATCAGCATGATATCGTCCGCGTCGTCCACGATTGCCACGCCCGCAATTTTGCCGGTCTTGGCCGTGATGTTATAACCCTTGAGGCCCTTGCCGCCGCGGTTTTGCGGACGGCGCTGGCCGTCTTCGCCAAGGCGCAGATAAGATTCGATCTCCGTGCGCTTGCCGTAGCCGCATTCCGTGACGGAAAGCAGCTGCTTGCCTCTCGAGGCGATGCCCGCGCCGACCACATAGTCTCCCGCATCCAGCATCATGCCGCGCACACCGGCTGCGTCGCGGCCCATGACACGCACGTCGTTTTCGTTGAAGCAGATGACCATGCCGTTCGCGCTTGCAAGCAGGATATCCTGCTTGCCGTCGGTCTTCATAACGGCAATCAGTTCATCGCCCTCCGAGAGCGTCAGCGCGCGGATTCCGGCTTTGCGCGCGGTATTGAGGCTTGCCAGTTCCAACCGTTTGACAGTGCCGTTTCTGGTAACAAAGACAAGATAATCCTCGTCGAATTCATGCACGGTGATACCCGCCGTGACCTTCTCGCCCGGCTCAAATGGGAGGATATTGACCAGATTCGTGCCCTTGGCCGTGCGGCCTGCCTCCGGGATCTGATAGCCCTTGCGGCGGTGCACCTTGCCGAGGTTTGTGAAGAAGAGGATATAGTCATGCGTGGAGGCGGTAAACACGCCCTCTACGAAGTCCTCCTCCTTCGTCGTCATGCCCGTGACGCCTCTGCCGCCGCGCTTCTGGCTGCGGTAGGTCGAAACGGGAACACGCTTGCAGTAGCCCGCATGGGAAAGCGTAAAGACGCACTGCTCCTCTTCGATCAGGTCTTCAATGTCGATCTCGTCCTCAACATCCTGAATTTCAGTCAGACGATCATCGCCGTATTTATCGCGGATGGCAGTCAATTCGTCCTTCAGAACGCCCTTGAGCATTTCCTCGTTGGACAGCAGTTCGCGGTAATACGCAATGCGCTTTTCGAGTTCCTCATATTCCGCTTCCAGCTTCTCGCGTTCGAGTCCCTGCAGACGCTTAAGCTGCATGTCCAGCACGACCTGCGCCTGAATCTCGGACAGATTGAACCGCTCCATTAGGCGCTCTTTTGCGTTGTCATAGCTTTCACGGATGGTCTTGATGACCTCGTCGATATTGTCCTCGGCAATGAGCAGACCCTCCAGCACATGCTGCCGGTCGAGCGCTTTTTTCAGGTCGTACTGCGTCCGCTTTGTGATGATCTCCTCCTGGAAGGCGAGATATTCATCCAGCATATGCCGCAGGGACAAAATCTTCGGCTGCTGCTGGTTGTTGACCAGCGCAAGCATCGTCACGCCGAACGTGGTCTGCATCTGCGTCTGGGCAAACAGCCGGTTCAAAACGACCTGCGGGTTCGCGTCCTTTTTCAGTTCAATAACGACGCGCATGCCGTTGCGGTCGGTTTCGTCGCGGATATCGGAAATGCCCTCAAGCCGCTTGTCGCGCACCTGCTCGGCCATGTTGGCGATCAGCTGGCGTTTGTTGACCTGATAGGGAAGTTCTGTGACGATGATGCGTTCGCGGTTCTGTCCGAATTCCTCAAACTCCGTCCGGGCGCGGACAGTGATCTTGCCGCGGCCCGTGGCATACGCGGCGCGGATGCCGCTGCGGCCCATGATAATGCCCTTTGTCGGGAAATCCGGACCCTTGATATAGTCCATGAGGTCTGCCAGTTCTGCTTCCGGGTTTTCCAGAATGCAGATGCAGGCGTTAATCACCTCGGTCAGGTTGTGCGGCGGGATATTTGTCGCCATGCCGACGGCAATACCGGACGAGCCGTTGACCAGCAGGTTCGGGAAGCGTGACGGCAGGACGCGCGGTTCCTTTCTCGATTCATCGAAGTTCGGGTCCCACAGAACGGTTTCCTTGTCGATGTCGCGCAGCATCTCGTTGCAAAGCTTCGACATGCGCGCCTCGGTATAACGGTAGGCCGCGGGGGGATCGCCGTCAACGGAACCGAAGTTGCCGTGGCCGTCAACGAGCGGATAGCGCATGGAGAAATCCTGCGCCAGACGGACCATCGCGTCGTAGACCGATGCGTCGCCGTGCGGATGATACCGGCCCAGCACGTCGCCGACACATGTCGCCGATTTCTTAAACGGCTTGTCGGAGGTCAGGCCGTCCTCGTACATGGCGTAGAGAATGCGCCGGTGGACGGGCTTTAAGCCGTCTCGTACATCCGGCAGCGCACGGCCGACAATGACGGACATCGCGTAGTCGATGTACGAACTTTTCATCTCATGTACAAGTTCCGACTGCACAATCCGCTGTTCCGGGAACATGATATCCTCGGGCTTGTAATCTTTTTTATGTGCCATTTATGCTTTCTCCTTTGTGGGGGGCCGATGCCGGTCACAGCCGTTTGCGGCGAAGGAGCGTTACGGATGTGATCTGCCGCTTGCCGGTACATATCGGCCCGCGCAGGATGCACCGGTTTATCGGTAATTTCAGGCGAAATCGCAGCAGATTCAGGGCCGATGTGGGCATCGGCCCCTACAAAAGATTGACTGGAATCAGATATCCAGATTCACGACGTATTTCGCGTTTTCTTCGATGAATTCCTTGCGCGGCTCGACGTCCTCGCCCATCAGAACGGTGAAGATCTGGTCGGCCTGCACGGCGTCCTCGAGCGTAATGCGGCGCAGCGTCCGCGTTGTGGGGTCCATGGTCGTTTCCCACAGTTCATGCGGGTTCATTTCGCCGAGACCCTTATACCGGGAGATATCGACCTTCGCGTTCGGGTTGTCCGCGCGCATTTCGGCGGAAATCTGATCGCGCTCCGGGTCAGAATACGCCACACGCTGCGTCTTGCCGCGCGAAAGCTTATAAAGGGGCGGGACAGCGGAATAGACATAGCCGTGCTCGATCAGCGGCCGCATGAAGCGGAAGAAGAATGTGAGCAGAAGCGTGCGGATGTGGCTGCCGTCAACATCAGCATCAGCCATGATGATGACCTTGTGATAGCGCAGTTTGTCGAGATTGAATTCGTCGCCGATGCCGGCGCCGAGCGCGGTAATGACCGGCTGCAGCTTGTCGTTGCCGTATACCTTGTCGGCCCGGGCCTTTTCTACGTTCAGCATCTTGCCCCAGAGGGGGAGGATTGCCTGGAAGCGGGAATCGCGGCCCTGTGTGGCCGAGCCGCCTGCGGAATCACCCTCGACGATATAAAGTTCGGTGAGCGTGGGATCGGTGTCGTTGCAGTCGCGCAGCTTATCCGGCATCTGGCCGGATTCAAGGCCCGTCTTACGGCGAATTGCTTCGCGGGCTTTTCTGGCGGCTTCCCGCGCCCGGTTGGCCATCATGGCTTTGTCGAGAATCAGCTTGCCGACGGCTGGATTTTCCTCTAAGAATTCCGTCAGCTGCTGTGTGACGATATTGCTGACAAGCGTGCGCATGGAGGCGTTGCCGAGTTTGGCCTTTGTCTGTCCCTCAAACTGCGCCTCCGTCAGCTTGACGGAAACGATGGCCGTCAGACCTTCGCGTACATCGTCACCGGTGACCTTATCATCGCCCTTGATGTAGCCTTTTTTGACGCCGTAGGCGTTGAGCACATTCGTCAGCGCTCGCTTAAAGCCCTCCTCGTGCATGCCGCCCTCGGGGGTATGGATATCATTTGCGAAGGAAACGATATTGGAGTTGAACGAGTCGTTATACTGCAATGCGACCTCCGCCGTGTCGTCGCCCTTGGAGCCGGACATGTAGATGACCTGCTCGTGGATCGGCGTTTTGTGGCGGTTATACCAGCGGACGAATTCGCGGATGCCTCCCTCGTAGCACATGGAGTCCATGCGATCCTTTTCGGGCTTGTCGGCGGATTCGATGCGCTCGTCGCGGATGGTGATATGCAGACCGGCGTTCAAAAATGCCTGCTCGCGCATGCGGGTATGGAGGGTTTCGTAGTCATATTCCAGCGTGTCGAACATCTCGGGATCGGGTTTGAAGGTGACCTTCGTGCCGTGCTTGTCCGTGGTGCCGATGATGCGCATTTCCTGGGTAATATGGCCGCGGGAGAATTTCATCTGATAAATTTTCCCGTCCTTGCTGACCTCGACCTCCAGCCACTCGGAAAGCGCGTTGACGACCGATGCACCGACGCCGTGCAGACCGCCGGAGACTTTATAGCCCCCGCCGCCGAATTTGCCGCCCGCGTGCAGAACGGTATAGACGACCTCAAGTGCGGGCTTGCCGGTCTGAGCCTGAATATCGACGGGGATGCCGCGGCCGTCATCGGTGACGGTGATGGTATTGCCCTCGTTGATGGTCACAACGACGTGCTTGCAGTATCCGGCCAGTGCTTCGTCGATTGCGTTATCGACGATCTCATAGACCAGATGGTGCAGGCCCGAACTGCTGGTCGAGCCGATATACATGCCGGGCCGCTTTCTGACGGCCTCCAGTCCCTCCAGAACCTGGATTTGGCTGGCGTTATATTCTTTTTCAGCTTCGATGATATCCTTGATTTCTTCTGTCATATTGCTTCTCCTTTAGCAGAGATCGGGGTACGCTGCGCGTCCTGCATGCGTTTGAGTAGAACGGCTGCATTATATTTTGTCAGAATGACGCGGTTTTCGCCGTATTCGCTGACGACCAGAAAGGATTTCGGCAGTTCGTCCGTCGCTTCCACGACAGCGCCGGCCTTCTGTGCCTCTGCGAGAAATTTCCGCGTCCATTTGGAGCAGCTGGTGTTGTCCAGATCGAACACGCCGATTACAGATTCGGCGCGGACGGAGAAATCGCCGCCGATATTCAGATACATGAAGACTCCTCCCGAATCTGTCCGCTCTCCACGAAAATGCGTTTTCCGATATTTGTGATGCGTTCCGGCTCACAGCAGGTGATAAGCACCTGACCGGAGCGAATTTGATTGAGCACGAAATCCTGCCGCCGCGCGTCCAGTTCGGACAGCACATCGTCCAGCAGCAGAACCGGCTCTTCGCCGGTATCGGCGCGGAATAATTCGCGCTCAGCCAGCTTCAGGCTGATAGCTGCCGTGCGGGTCTGGCCCTGAGAGCCGTAGGCTTTGACGGAGCGGTCGCCGAGGAGCGTTTCAAAATCGTCTTTGTGCGGGCCGGACAAACACTGACCGGAATCCAACTCGGCGCGGTAATGCGCCTGCTGGTGATCAAGCAGCTGCTGAAAGATGACTTTTTTTTCTGCGAACGGGTCTGTCACGGTCGAAACAGTCTGATAGACAAGGGAAAGTTCCTCCCGTCCGCCAGAAAATTCCGCATGGTACAGCCGCGCCTGTTTGGAAAGTTCCCGCAGGAATTTTGCCCGGTAGGCGATTATGACCGCACCGACCTGCGCCATGCGGTAGTTGAATTCCGGCAGCGGCTCCAGAAGGGATGGGGCCTCGTGATAATCTTTTAAAATTCTTGATTTGCTGTCATACAGCTTCTGATATTCCGCCAGCGCCTGCGCATAGCCGGGCCGAAGCTGGCAGAGGGCGGTATCGAGAATCTTTCGCCTTCCGGCGGACCCACTTTTTAAAATCAGCAAATCGTCCGGGCAGAACAGAACGGTCGTCAGCACGCCAGATAGTCCGGCAGCGGAGCGCTGCTTTACGCCGCCGATGTACAGCTGCCGCGGCTTTCTTCCGGAAAACAGCACAGCCCGCAGGCTCTGTTCCCGGCCGCCGGAAAACAGACTGCAATTCAGGTCTGTAAATTCTGCGCCAAAGCGGATGAGTTCCTGATTGCGGGCGGTGCGAAAGCTTTTGCCGGTAGACAAATAAAAAACGGCTTCCAGCAGATTGGTCTTTCCCTGCGCATTTTCGCCGACAATCAGATTGACGCCGGGATGAAAGCTGACGCTGGCCGTCTCGTAATTCCGAAAATCGTAGAGTTGCAGGCTTTGCAGCTTCATGCGTGCTCTTCCGTGACGCGCCAGGTATTCTGCAGGAATGTGACCTCGTCTCCGGGGTGAAGCTTCTTGCCGCGCATCGTGCAGACCTCGCCGTTAACGCGGACTTCACCCTCCTGAATAAAGGTCTTGGCCATGCCGCCGGATTCAATGGCGTTGGCGAATTTCAGAAAATCCTGCAGTTTGATAAACTCGGTATGAATAGGGATCTCAATCGGCGCGTCCGAAAGCTTTTTTGTGACTCTGACCTTCATCTTATTCCCCCGCTTTCAGCCGGACCGGCAGAACCATGTAGCTGTACCGCTCAGATCCGTCACAAGGATTCATGACGATGGGGCTGAGTCCGTTGATTAGTTCAAGTGAGCATTCCGCATCCGGAATCGCGCGCAGCGCGTCGAGCAGATACCGGCAGTTGAAGCCAATCTCCATATCCTGCCCGTCGCCCGCGATCTGGCAGACGTCATGTGCTTCGCCGATGGTGGAAACAGAGCGGAAATCCGCCGTATTCTCGCCGAATTTGCAGCGCACCGGACTCTTGAGCTTTTCAGAGATGATCAGGCCGACGCGCTCGATGGAATCGGTCATTTTTGCGACGTTCACGGCCAGCTTCACCGGCTGGTTCTGCGGCAGAACGCGCCGCCAATCCAGGAATTCGCCTTCCAGCAGGCGGCAGACCAGTGTCGCCTCGCCGATGGTGAAGAGGATATGCTTGCTGCCGAGGAAGAACGTGCAAGGGTCGTCCGTATCGCCGAGAATTTTTTCCGCTTCTTTTAAAGCGGCGGCAGGCACAACAAACTTGAGTGTCCGTCCGATCGGCTCTTCCGATTTCCAGCGGCGCAGCGCCAGCCGGTAGCCGTCAACAGCGACGACTGTAATCGAAGTATCTTCTACCTCAAACAAGCAGCCGGTATGAATGGGACGGGCCTGATTTTCGCTGACGGCAAAACTGGTGCCGCCGATCATGGCTTTGAGTTCATTCTGCGGCAGGCTGATGCCTTTGTCGGACTCGACTTCCGGCAGTTCCGGGTAATCCTCGGAGGACATAGCCGTGATGGTGAACGAGGAAATGCCGCCGCGGATGGATACTTTGAATTTTTCGTCAACCGAGATGCTGACGGTATCGTCGGGCAGCTTTCGGATAATGTCGAAGAAGAGACGGGAGGGCATGATGCAGGCGCCAGTCTGCTGGATCTCGGCATCGACGGAGATGGTAATGCCCGTTTCGAGATTATAACCGGAAAGCGTCAGCTTTACGCCAGCCCGGATATAAATTCCCTCGAGCGCCGGAATGGTGCTCTTCTGCGCGACGGTACGGGAGGCGACGGAGACGGCGCTCACCAGTGCGTTTTTTTCACAGGTAAATTTCATGGAACTTCCTCCGTTTCTTCTTTCAAGAGAAAGAAAGGATATTTTTTAGAAGTAGGTAGCAGTAGGGGAATTTTATGTGGAAAAGCTGTTTTTTTCTTGACAGATCAATGCTTTTTTGTCCACAGGCAGGTGTGCAGAAAAAAGAATGTTATCAACATGCAGTTTTGTGAAACTTCTGTTTCACAGCTTTCCACAGGGGAGTCGTGTGGATTCCACAGGTTGGTGTGGACAAAAATTAAAGCTTACTGTTGATGTTCGCCGTAATGTCGCGGATGTTGTCGGCGAGCGTTCCGGTGCCTGCGGCAAGCTGCTGCTCGACCTTTTTGAGCGAGTGAATGACGGTCGAATGGTCACGGCCGAATTCCTTGCCGATGTCGGGCAGGCTTAAATTGGTAAGCTTGCGTACCAGATACATGGCGACTTGCCGCGCTTCGGCAGTATTCTTGTTTTTAAGCGTTCCGCGGATAACGGCTTCTTCGATGTTATAGAATCGGGAGACTTCACCGATGATGAGGTTCGGAGTGGGCAGATTTTCGGCTTTTTCCTTGTTGTACATGTCCTTGATAGCGCGGGACACGTTCGGAACGGTCAGTTCCATGTTGTCAAGGTCGTGATAGGCGCGGATCTTTTTGACCGTGCCCTCCAGCAGACGCACGTTCGAGGTCACATTTTCGGCGATGAACGTACAGACATCGTTCGGCAGATCAAAGCCAAGCGAGACGGATTTGTTCTTGATGATTGCCATGCGCGTCTCAAAATCGGGTGGCTGGATATCCGCAATCAGGCCCCACTCAAACCGCGTTTTCAGACGGTCCTCCAGACGCAGCATCTCATTGGGCGGCCGGTCTGCAGTCAGAACAATCTGGTGGTGGTTCTCGTAGAGGTTATTGAAGGTATGGAAAAATTCCTCCTGCGTCGATTCCTTGCCGGCGATAAACTGAATATCGTCAACCAGAAACAGATCGGCGTTGCGGTATTTATAGCGGAATTCATTGTTCCGGCCTTCCTGCAGGGCAGCAATCAGTTCATTTGTAAACTGATCACCCTTGATATAGACGATGTTGTAGCTGGGATGGTTTTTGTGCACGACGCTCGCAATGGCGTAGAGAAGGTGCGTTTTGCCGAGGCCGGACGGGCCATAAATGAAAAGCGGGTTATACGTTTCCGCCGGATTGTTGGCCACAGAAACAGCTGCTGCGTGCGCAAAGCGATTCGAGGAGCCGACGACGAAATTGTCAAAGGTAAACTGCGGGTTAAACTCGATGAACTCCGGCTTCTGCGATTTGCCTCGATAGGCCTCAATTTCCGTGTCGTCGAGTACAACGACATCGACGTTCATCTGGAAAATTTCCTGCATGGCCTCTTTGATGTAGCCGGTGCAGCGGCGGACGATGATATCCTTTCGGAAGGAGGAGGGGGAATAGAGCACGAGTTTCTCATCCGTCAACTCGAGAATCTCAGTATCGTCAAACCAGGTTGACACAACCTGCGGGGTCAGGCGGGACTCCATATGACCCAAAACCTTGGCCCAGACGTAAGCGGAAGAATACATGGCGCAGCTCCTTTCTGTATTTGCCGCGCGGGCAGAAAAATCACAAAATTATACACACTAATCATAGCACAGCTGTGGATAATTTTCAAGGGGAGATGGGGCAGACTCTTTAATATAATAAGAATATAGAAAAATCCCCTTCGCGGAAAGGGGATTTTTTGCATATTCGGCGGCTGGATATGCCTCCGGCGGCCCTGTCTTTTCTCTTGCTAGAGAAAAGAGAAAAGAGTGCTTGGACGCGGTGAATCAGCTTTGCGGTCAAAATTTGTGAAGCAGTACAGATTCGCCGAAATCCTGTAGGGGACGATGCCCACATCGGCCCAATGGGAAGTTACGAATTCGCCATGGATTTTCGTAAAAGCGATGCAATCTGCCGGGTCAATGTGTACCGGCATCGCCCTCTACCTTTGACCTGTGTGTTCAGAAAACAAACCGGATCAAAAGCATATACACGATCGTACCGCCTGCGATAGACAGGAGCATGCTGCGCTTCCAGAGGTGCAGACCAGCTGTAACAGCGATGCCAATCAGTTCCGGCAAGCTGTGATTGCCTTGTGTAAACGAGATGTTTTTCAAGCAGTAAATTATCAGCATGGAGAAAATTGCGCCGGGCAGGACTTTGCCGAGATATTGCACGAAAAGCGGTGTTTTTTTATGCTCGTTGAAGATCAGGAAGGGAAGAAAACGCGTCAGCTGCGTGCCAAGAGCGCAGAGCGCGATGGTTATTATTTGCTGCGGAAGCGTCATAAGCGTTCACCTCCGAATTTTGATTCGATTGGCTTTTTCAAAAACGACAGACAAGCGAGGATGCAGACCATCGTCGGAATGAGGAAATTATCCGCGCCGAATACCAGCCGGCAGCAGACTGCTGCGAGAAAGCCAACAAGTTCGCTGAAATGCCGCCGTTCCTTCATCCACTGCTCCAT
>JABLTM010128574.1_pt1 | contig 18002 bp, 42 predicted proteins | sample 7160121 | NCBI WGS metagenome assembly JABLTM01 (sample SAMN14651224, study PRJNA627086) | human gut metagenome | isolation source: feces | host: Homo sapiens
AATTATATAATATTAGAAACGAAATTTTAAAGACAATTTATGCGAAATTTTAGCGAAATTTCAACGAACTTTATGTATTTAGCACTTCTAACATATCTTTTAAAGCTACATCTCTTATATTTTGTAACTGTTTTATTGATAGATATTTTGGAAATTGTTTTTCATATTCTTTTGATACTCTTTTCCAATCTCCTTTTTCACTATTTATATAAAATTCATTAATTACAAATTGCTGCTTTTCACTAAGTATTGTTAATAGATTTTTTACTCTTACTATCTTTTTGTTTAGTATGTTTTCTTCCGCTTCACATTCTATAATTTTTGAATTTATATGTTGTCTATCAAACTTATTTATATGATTTAATTCTTTTTGATAATTAGCAACTGTATTTGATACCTTATCAGATATTTTATTTGTATTACTATGTATACTGTCATATGCTTGTCCAGCTATTTGCATATTTTCTATTACTTCATCTTCAGTATCTTCATATACTGTTCCTGCGTAGCATAATTGCTCTTGATATTCTTCTTTCTTTAATTGCACTTCTGTTAATTTAGCTTCATTCTTTTTATGATTTCTTAGCATTGCTTCAATATCTTCTTTTATGTATTTACTCATTAGTGTACCTCCTCATTAAATAAATAATATATTTTATAATGTTGTCGTACTGTACTATTTTTCTTTAATGCCCTTCCCAGCTCTCTTGCTGTTAAATTTAAAAATCTTACTATCTCTTGCAAAGTTCCAACTCTCATACATTGCTCGTTATTCTTTGTATCGTATATTCCATATATGTTCATTTGTGCCTCCTTTTTATATCTTCTCTTATTAATTCATCTTTAAAGTTATCTAAAATTTTATATGCTTCATTTAACTGTTGTTGATTATATTTTCTCTTGTCTAAACTTATGAAATCTATATTTTCTAATTTATTCATTGTGTCTATTACTATGTTGTATATATGATTTATTGTCATTTGTATCACTCCGCTTCTTTTGCTTTATTTTCAAAATATTGTTTTATGCACTCTTTGCATTTTTCTTTATCTTCAAATTCATTGCAATTTTCTTTTTGTTCCATACGTCTACAAATATCTTCATCTATATCATTATTATTAATTGCTTCTGACATTAAATCTATTATTTTGTCTTTTTCTTCTAGCATAGGCAAAACCTTTTCTATTGCATCTTGATATTTGTTTCTTTCTTCATCTTCAACTAATCCTGTACTATATACATCATCAAGTAAATAATCTAATTTTTTTAGTCTTTCTATTGCTTGTTCTTTTGTCATATGTTAGTCCTCCTTCTTTCTTCTTTAAATCCTTGATATCTTAAGCATCTTTCTAGTTCTTGTAATTCAGAATAATCTTTTAATTCATAATTAGAAAATCCATATTTTAATGTGCTATATCCACTTTCATTTTCATTTGTTCTAAATGATTTGTTTTTGCAATTTATTGTTATATATATTTGCTTTTTAGTTCCACCACCATTATATCTATAAGAATAAAATGTTACTTCATCCATCCTAATTCCTCTACTTTCTTATTTATTGCTTGTAGTTCTTGCATATTTATTGCACAAGGATATATTTCAACTCTTTTATCATAACTATAAAATTTAATACTTTTTCCCACTTGATGACTACTTTCTTTTCTATACATTTCATCTTCACAATGATTTTTGAATTTTTCAATATATCCTAATTCTTTAAACATCTCATCAGCACCCATTTTACCTGTTCTCCTTTAACTCTTTTACTTTTTTCTTTAGTTGTTTTACTGCTTGTACTAATTCATTTATTTTATTCATTATGCAAACAGTTCCATCTATATTGTTAGTAACTGACTTTAATTCTTCTATACTATCTATATCTATTTCATCTTCTATTAGTTCAAAATCTGACATTGCAATTTCTTTAGCTTTATATGTATTAAATAAAGTAATGTGTTCTTCTTGATATTTTACTATGTCTGAATATTCATCTACTATCCAAATTATGCTATCAAATAATATTAAACTTCCTTCTTTTATCTCTCCATCTGCTATTGCTTTTAACAGTTCATATCCTTTATATTTCATTTTCATACTTTTGTCTTTTTTTCTGTTTTCTTCTTCACATTTTTTACAAAATACATATTCATCATCTTTTAGTGGTTTATAACATTTTTCACAATGTGTTAATCCCATATATGCCATTCCCATTTTATTTTCTCCCTTCTAGTAGTTCTTGTAAAATTTCAATTGTTAATTGGTGACCTACAGATGATATTGCATTTTCGCTAAATTCTTTTACTTCTTCTATCTTGTCTTTTATTATTTGTTTTGAAATATAATTTTTATCTACTATATTTTTATTTTTTTCTTGTATGTCTCTAACTTTTTCGTATGTTATTTTAGATTTCTTTAACTCTTCATTCTCTTTTAATACTCTTTTATAATCACATTCATTTTCATCTGATTCTGTCAACATTGCACTATATTCTTTTTCTAATTTATCTGCTCTTGCTTTTTCTTTTAAATAATTATCTACTATATTTTTAATGCTTTGTATTTCTTTTTTATAATATTGTATATCTTCATCATTGTCATTTTTTACTTTCATTTGACTGTATATTGCATTAATACAATCTTCATCTCCTTTTATTATTCCTTCTAATATTTTCATATCTTCTTTTATACTATCTTCTTTCACTTAAAACACCTCCTAAACATCACTAACATAAAATTCTAATGTTTCGTCACAACTCCAACATTTCTCATAATTTGTTTCTCCGCAGTCTACATCATAAAATATATTTTTTTCTCCACAATTTGGACATTCTATCTCAACATCTTTACATTTTCTTGTACTTACTTCTATTTTCACTATGTATCACTCCTCTCTTAATTTATTGGAAATAAAACTATACATTTTTGTGCTATGTCTTTGTTATTTTCATATATTTCTCCTTCAAGTTCATTTTCATCATTTATATATTCTTGATTTAAAAATTCTCCACTCCAAGTATTATTTGGAATGTAATAACCTTTGCCAAATCCTAATGTTCCTTCAAGTGGACTATAATAATTTCCTTCCTCATCGGCACTTAGTATAACTTCTGCATCCTCATCTTCTAATTTCAATTTTTCTATCAATTCTTTAACTTTCATATCTTATTTACTCCTATCCAACTTTTCTATATTACAATATTCTATAGTAGCATAATAAACATTATCATCTAATATCATTCTTAAAAGAATATCTAAATCATCAACTATTAAGCCTTTTCTATTGCCTATTACTTTTTTTCTTACTTCTGTTGCCAATATGGGTTCTGGCATTTTAGATATTACCCCTATTTTGTGAGCCATATTTTTTATATGTGCTCTATGTTCATGACTCCAGCATATTATTGGCATTTGTTTTTCTACTGATAATCGAATTGCTTTCATAGTCTTTCCGTTTGCTCTACCACCACAATATACTTTCATATCTTATTTACCTCCCTCGTTCAATTCTTTCTTTAATAAAATTTTATATGCCTCATTTTCTTTCTCTAATTTTTTTATTCTTTTATCCAAACTTTCTACTAATATTTCATTCAAATTATTTTTCATTTTTTCTTTTTTATATAAATCTTTATATGTATCGATTAAGCTTTTACACATTACTACCATATCTTATTTACTCCTCCATTTCCTAGGTTCTCTAACAAAATATTTTTCACATATATGGTCTATTTCGCAATTTTCACATTTATTACAATTTTCTTTACAATAATCTATAATTATTTTTACACAATCTATTGGTTCTTCCATATTTACTCCTTTACTACTAAATTTGCTTTGATTAAATCGTATAATATATCAAAGTCTGTATAGTAATAATTATAATTATCAACTAGCCATATTTTATTTTCTCGAACAAGAGGTACTCCTCTTTTATCTTTTTTAAATGTATATCTAATGCTTAAAAATTTTTTCTTTATTGGCTTATCCTCTTTTTTTATATTAATGCCACACCCCATTGGCAATCCAGTTTCTTTATTATTAGCATAAAAATATTCTTTTAGTTCTCCTGTATCTTCGTCATATTTAGGTTTAAATCCAAACTTTTCAAGTTCTTTTAAATCTACATCTTCTCTTATTTTTAACATATCTATTCTCCTCCCTCTAATTGCTTTTCTACTTCATTTAATCTATCAACAAATTCTTGTAAGATTTTATAATCTGATAAATCTATTTTTATAGTTTCTAGTTCTTCAAATCCAATGTCTGAAGCAGCTCCATAAAACAAGTGTGGCTCGTTTTTCATTACTATTATTTGTCTATTTTTTATATTATTATGCAAAAATTCTTTGCATACTTGATATAACGATTGCAATGCAATATCTTTTTCATACAACTTTTTATTTAATATTGCTATTTGCTTTTGTAATGGTTCTCTTGCTTTTTCATATTCAGTTTTATTAAGATTACTATTTAATTGTTTTATATCAGTTTCTAATTTACTATCTTTATATAAAAACATATCTATTCTCCTCCTAATAACTCTGAATTATCGTATATATTACCAATTACTTCTGTTATTCTTGTATTAATTAGTTTTGGTGCTACTCTTGTTGAACTTCCCCAGTGCATTCCTGCATAAAAACAACCTTTATCAAATATTACTTTTTCAATATGTTGTCCCCTGCTATCTCTATATTTAACTATATCTCCCTCATATATTTCTTTTCCGTTTTTATCGTCTAGTCCTGTGTATTGTCCTATTGTATTTTCATCAATATCAATACCACCAGGAGTTACAGGGTCTTTTAAGGCTTCTATAATACTACATACCATTTCTACATATTGCCATTCCCCTTGCTTATCTTTCATTCTAAATTTTATTTCTCTATTCATCTTTTCCTCCTACTTTATAGCAATTAGCCTCAAACTGTTGATGTGTTAATATTTCTAGTAATTCACATTCTCCATTTTCAATACTTTCCATTATTTCCTTGTATTTAATGTCTGATGTGCTTTCATCTATTCCAAAAAACATTATCGTTTTATCAATTCTAACTTTTAAAATATCTTTGTTTTCTATTAAGTCTATTAGTTGTTTACTATGTTTTACTGGATAATCATTACATTCAACGATTACTATCTTATTATTATTTGCTTTTAATATCCATTCGCTCGGCTCTGGATAGCTCAAAGTCTCTTGTATTAATTCTCCTATAACTCCCTTGTTTGTTCTCACATATTCGTTTGCTTCTATCATTTTCTTTTCCTTTCTCTGTAAATTCTCTGATATTCTTTGTTGTATAATTTCTCACAATCTTTACAATAACAGTTATATCTGTCTTGCTTTTTCATATATCTAAATTCTGTTTGTTCTTTGTATGATCCACACATACTACATTTTCTCTTCATACTATTCTCCTATATTATGCCATTTTATATGTCCTGACATTTTTGTAAATCTAAATATGTAACTCCAACAGCATATGCTTGCCATATATCTGCTTTAAATCCATAAAACCACCCGTGGATTTTTCTTTGTTCCAACTACTCCAAATCTGTCTATTAATGCTTGTCTTATATTGCTGTCTTTTGCTCTCATAGAATGACATATATTCATTTTTTCATCTTTTCTATATATATAATTTGTTGGCATTCCTGATGCTTCCGCAAATCTTCCAATCCATACACAAGTATCAAAAACTTCCTTCCCAACAGGCATTCCATAACTTGCTATCATTTCAATAACCATTGTGTAGTAATTAACACTATTAGATAGCTGCTTATATATTATATTTAATAATCTTTCATTTTTTATTTTTCCAAACTCTTCTGGCTCATATGTTTCTTCATCAATAAAACAATATGCACTTTCTATATTTCCGTGGGTCTATTGCTAATATTTTCATCTTTTGATTTCTCCTTTTCTATATAATTTTCACATCTCCAAACTCCGTTTGAAGTTTTCTGATACAAGCCTGTTACAGCCTCTACATTTTACACATTTACCGTTCTAACGGTGGATAATTATATTTCATAGGCTAGTCCAATCCTGGAATATGGTTCATATTTTGTTCAACCATTTTCTCAATTTCTGTTGTTTCTCTATATACTGCAACTTCTTTGTTTGTAATACTACATTTCTTTGTTTTGTCAGTTGTTACAAACCCTAAGCTTTCTAGTTCTGTAATTCTTGGTCTAGCATTATTAACATCTGCTGTATTTGTATAATGTCTTTTATATAATTCTTGTGCTATTTCTCTTGTTGTCATTTCTTTATTTTTTAGTATTTCTAATATTTGTTTATGTCTTATGCTTAAATGCTCTAACATATCTTGATAACTTTTGTGTCTTGTTTTAAATGTTATTGTATTCATTTGTTTATCACTCTCCTATCTGTTTTATATCCATTCTTTCTGCTAATTTCTTTGTAAAATCTTGCATACTTTGAGGTAATAGCTTTTGTTCCTTTTCTCTGTTGACTATTACTTCATACTGCTTTAAAAATTGACCTTTTGTAACACTATTTACTACATCTGTATTTGTTTGTGCTAGTTCTCTGACTTGCCTTACATTTCCAAAAAATTTTTTAACTTCTGGACTCGCTTTTTCAAATTCTTCTTCCTCCATGTAAGTTCCTTTGCAAATCATTGAATAAGCTTCATTCCATGCCTCTATTGCCGTTTTGCTAGTTGTTGGTTTTATCATTTCTATTGCATTTTTTCTTATATCTGCAATTGTTGGAGGATATGGGCTTGTTATCATTGTCTTTTTTACCGATTCTAGTACTAATCTATAATCTAAATCTCCTAAACATTCTAGCCATGTATTTATCATTAATTGTTTTTGGGTTTTATCCTTTTCTGCTATACTGTTATAATTACCAGCCAAAAGTGTTATTACTTGTATAGTTTCCTGCTTGTTCATTTTGTGCCTCCTCCATTAAATCTTTAAAATCATTTATATTTCCATTACTAGAATTATTTTTAAATTGTTTTAATGGATATACTGTTTGCCAACCATGTTCAATAGATTGATTTAATATTGCAATCTGTTCGTCCTCTAAGTTCGTCAACTTTTTCAAGTTTCTAATCAACAACTCTAAGGCTTTAGTAGTCATTGGCTTTTTTATTGTCTTTCGCATATCTATAAAGTCTTTAATAGTATTTTCTAGGTCGTTGGAAAAATGATTTTCGGAAAATACATCATCAAATGTTTTTCTTTTTTTGTTTTTTTCTTTTTTATCATTATCATGTTCATTATCATTATCGGTATTTTTGGTATTTTTTGGTATACCATTTTTACCAGTGGTATTTTTGGTATCTTCTTTATTCCATCTTTTTTCAATGTTTTTTTTATTTCTTTCAACTACTTTTTCATATTTTTCTTTGTTTCTATCCAGAACATTTTTTATTGGTAAAAATGCTATTTGCAATGACCTATCTAATGTTACTGTTTGTCCAGTGTCTTCATATTCAAATATTGCTTTTATAAGTTGCCCTGCTTCTTCATCTGTTAGCATTTCAAATATTTGCTTTTGTTCTAGATATAATATAAAACTATCCTTTGCCATATTGTTTTCCTTTCGTAAAATAGGGATAAAACTTATGCAGTCTTACCCCTAGTTGTTAATCATTATCTATTTCTTTATTTGCTCTTGCTTTTTCCATTTTCATCTTGTCATTTTCTTTTTTCATCTTATCATCATATAATTTGTTAAAAATTCTCTTATACATTTCTCTATCAATTAGTTTTAACCATGTTTCAAAATCATCACAGAATTTCCAATTATCTTTAATTTCTAATGAAGTACCATCAATTTTAAAATAATCTAATAAAAACTCCTCTAATTTATTTTTAAACCATTTTTCGTTTTCGTTCGGTACACCTTTACTTATTAACTCCTTATATTCTTCTGTTGATATAATAATTTCATTTTTATTTGCCATTTTCTTTTCCTCCTAATATTTTTTTATAAATAACTCTTGCCTATAATGCTTATAAATTCTTCTCTTGTATGTGTTTCTTCATATTCTAATTGTATAAATCTTTGTAAAAATTTTAATATTTCATCATCTTGATGACACTTTCTACATAACGGAACTACAAATCCATTTTCAATACTTCTTTTTCTGTTACTTCCGCCATATGTTTCATGTAAATCATCTTTTGGTATATCTTTAAGTCCTCTTTCTGTGCATATATAACAATGTTTTAAGTCATCTGTTATGATACTGTATCTGCTATTTTCTAGCTTTGCTTGTTTATTAGTTTTATTTTTTATAGCTTTAATTTCTTTGTATTTCAATTTTGAGCAACTTTTACATTTATCTAATGTAATTTCTTCTTTATTTAATCTGCAAAACCAATATGGAGAATATTTTCTACTTCTTTTTGTTAAATATATACAGTTCATTTTTTATCCCAACTTTCTAATAATGAATTTATTTCTGCATCTGATTTTGTTTCTATATCTAACTGCTTACATTCTTGTACTATTAATTCAATTAATTTGGTCATTTCAGCTGTGTTATAAACACTAGACCCATAATATGTAATTACATTTGTAAAACCGTTCTAATTTGCTTTTCATTGTTTCTGTTACCCAGCCTAGTCCGTGGTTACTCCAAGCTTGTCTAAATCTTTCTACTGCTTCATTTTTGACTGGTATAATTTCAAAACTACCTATATTTTTTATTAAATCTCTGTATATATCTTCTTTTGGTATATGTAATTTATCTTGTAATTTTCCTAATAGCACCCACGCATATGCGTTACTGTCTAAACTTCTTTTTTGTTTATATTCTTTTAATTCAAACTGTTTATCTTTTGCTTGTTCTAGTAAATAAGTTATTATTTTATTACTTGTTCCTATCATATAACCACCTACTCAATAACTTTTGTTAAATCAGTTCCTAGTTCTAAATAACTATCAATTATTTGTCCTTTTAATAGTTCATCATCTCCTGCTTGTTTTAATGCTTCTTGTCCATACATATAATGACTAGACTTATACACAACTTCTTGATTTTCTGGAACTACTATTTTAATTTTAGAATTTTGATTATATAGTTCGTGCCATCTATGAGTTTTATTGTTTATTTTGCTTAATTCATACTCTAATCTTTTTAATTGTTGTAAATTTAATTCTTCCAGACTGCACCATATTTCTTGATTTATTTTTAAAGACAAGTCACTCACTACAATTCCTTGTTTTCTACATAGTTCATTTATTGCTGTTTTAACTATTTTCACTGCTTCGTCATAACTTATAAATATATTGTTATATATTTCTTCTTTTCTGTTTCTTTGTTTGAATTGTTCTACTTTATTCATATCTTGTCCACTAGCAATTCCGTTATCAATTCCAAATCCACAAAATCCTAATGCTCTTCCTATTGCTGATGTCTCACAATTTTCCAGCATTGATATTGAATTAACTAGTCCTTTTTTTATTTCACTTGCATATCCTGTTGCTAATTCTTTTTCATTTTCGTCATATATTGTCGCTTTTACTGTTACATCATTTTCTGTTTTATCTATTATTTCTGTTATTATTCTTCCGTTTGGATTTAACTTTCTAAATGCTAATATTCTTTCGCTTACTTCTGCATATTTCTTACCTTTAATGTCAGTCTTTTTTATTTCTGTATTTACTTTTTCAATGTCCTTATATTCCATTTTCTGATTCACACTCCTCATTAATTAATTCAAATACACTTGGTTCTTCTGCTTCTTTGATTTCTTCTTCTACCCAATTTCCACTGAAAAACCAATCCACTGTACTTTCTATATTTTCTAATTGTTCTACTGTCATTTCTCCATTTTCGCCTTTAGGAGTAATTGTTACTCCTAATCTATTAAGCACATATTCTTCTGCTTCATCTTTATAAACTACTTCGTCAGTAGTTATGTTTCTATAACATTTCATTTTCATTCTCCCTCTTGCATCTCTACTAAAATTGTGTTAATATAATAGTAGAGTAGCTTTTATATGTATTTATACTCGAACTAATTTTGTGATTGGTAGTCTGAAATTAGTTCTTTTATTTTTTCTACTTTGTCATGTGCAAAATGTTCTGATTCTACTATGTCTGTTACTTTGTTTTTAAATTCTTCTAATTCGATCATTGTTGTTCTATACTCTGATGCATTATCTAAAAGTATTTCGGCTTGTTCTTCATATTCATTTTTTGTTTCTTTTAATTGTTTCTCAAAGTTATTCGCTCTTTTAAAATGTGTTGTTGCTCTTTCTTCTGCAATGTCTCTTTCTTTTGTTAGTCTTCTTATGCAAAAGATTTCTGTTATGACATCTAAAGCTAAAATTATTAAAATTAATTCTTTCATTCTCTTTCATCCCCTTTCTTGTAAAATTTTGTAAATTATTGTATAATACCCTCGAAAGTGAGGTGTATTTTTATGTCTAGTTATAATTGTCCATTTTGTGGAATAACATTGCCTGTTACAGATGATACTCATCAAGTTAATTATCCTTCTTTTTCTAATGGAACCGGTCATGGTTACAGCATAAATGGTGCCTATACCACTAATGATTGTATCTCTATTGATATGTATAAATGTCCTGAATGTAAAAATATTAGTGTTATTGCATCAAGTTTAGGTAAAGGATTTAAAAAACCATTTCGTGTATTAGTAAACCCAACATCTTCTGCTAAACAATATCCTGATTATATTCCAAAGGCAATTCGTGATGATTACGAAGAAGCCTATTCAATAGTAAATTTGAGTCCAAAAGCTTCTGCAACTCTTTCTCGTAGATGTCTGCAAGGTATGATTAGAGATTTTTGGAATATTAAAAAATCTAAACTTGCTGATGCTATTAATGAATTACAGAATAAAGTTACTTCTTCTCAATGGAAAGCAATCGATTCTGTACGAAAAATAGGTAACAATGGTGCCCACATGGAAAGTGATATAAATACCATTGTTGAAGTTGACTCTGGCGAAGCAGAAAAATTGTTAAAGCTTATTGAATTACTAATTGATAAATGGTATATTACTCGTCATGATGAAGAACAATTATTTTTAGAAATTTCTAATATTGCTGATAACAAAATGTCTCAAAAGAAATCTTCTAATCAATAACATCATCTAATGTGTCACAACTTGCTAATAGCTTTCCTTTAAAATCCCAGTATTGATAAACATATCTTGCTGGGTCTTTTGGTGTTCCTCTCCCAATTAAAGATTTTGTTTGTATAACTTTTATTACTTTTGCATTGTCTGTCCCTCTTGGTCTTGTTGTTTCCATTTGTTTTCCTCCTAATAAATAGTATTTTGACAAAAAGCCCACACCATAAATGCTGATAATAATAAATTAAATGCTATGTATGTTACCACTTGTCCTATTCTCATGTAAACTTTGTTCTTATCTATTCTGAAATTCTTCCAACTTCTTTTCATTTGTTTTCACCTTCTTTCTAACTAAATTTTCTAATCTGATAAATATTAGATTTTCTTTTATTTAGCATTCCTTTTTCTTCAAGTGCTCTTTCTCTTTTTTGTTGATAATAATTGTCATAATCTTCTGCAAATACATATATTTTTTTCCCTCTGTTTTCATGCGGTAATTCATTCGCTATTTCATAAGCCTTATCTTTTCCGCATCCTTCTAGTTGTTTAATTTGTTGTACTGTATAATATCTTGATTTTATTTCTTCCATACTCTCACCTTCTTTCTTTTTAGTATCGGGTTGTGGTTATTTTTGTTCTATTTGCTGAACATTTGAGGTATAAAAAAGTTCAACTGTACTTACGCCAAGTGCTTTTGCAACTTTATCCATTGTTGAATTTGTTGTTACTTTTATTGTTTCGTTTTCGAAACCTGAAATTGTAGTCCTTGAAATACCTGATTTTTCAGCCAACTCTTCTTGTGATATGCCTTTCATTTCTCTGTAATACTTTACTTTGTTTTTCATTTTGCACCTCCGTTCTATTTACTGTACACATATTATCATTTATTTTTTATGATGTCAAGTATATTTTACAAAAAAATAAAAAAAATATTGCTTTTTTGTAAAATTTATTGTACAATATTACTTGAAGGAGGTAACTCATAATGCTTTTAGGAGATATTATAAAACAATATAGAACACAACATCAGTTGTCTTTACAAGATTTTGCTGATTTAATTGGTTCTAGTCGAAGTTATATTCATATGCTAGAAAAAAATGTGAATCCAACTACTAATAAGCCTATTAGTCCTAGCATAGAAACATTAAAATTATTAGCTCAAGCAATGCATATGGATTTAGACTATTTATTAAAATTATTAAATGATAATCAAGAAATTTATTTAGATGAAGACGAATACAAAAAACAATTTAGTACTAATACTAACTTTCGTTATGCAAATCATAATGGTATTAATACAGATGGACTTGATGAAAATGATATTGAAGAAATAAATAGATTTGTCGAATTTATAAAAAATAAAAAGAAAAATGAAAAGAAATAAGAGGTTTTATTATGAATGCTTTAGATATGTATAAAATCGCTGAAAATGAAAAAATAGACATTTTAAATTATAATTGGACAAATACTAAAGCTAGAATATTTGAAATTGAAAATAACTATTATATTGCTTTAGACAATAAGCAAATAAATAATAGTATTGAAGAGAAAGAAATTTTAGCCGAAGAATTAGGTCATTATTATTGTAATGCTTTATATTATCTTGATTCTGATAATGTACAAAAGAAAAAATGTGAATATAGAGCAATGAAGTGGGCATATTCTGTTTTAGTTCCACTTCAAAAATTAAAAGAAAAACTCACACAAGGTTTTAATTTGTATGAGTTAGCAGACTACTTCAATGTAGACTGTAAATATATGATTGAATGTATTAACTTCTATGTCGAAAAATACGGTGTATTAGTTTAATATAAATAAAAAGGAATAGATGTAATCAAATCACCACAACCCGATACATTTATTCCCTCGATATAAAGTCCTTGAAACAAGGTTTCTTTATGCTATTTATTATAACATAATATAAAACCTTTTTTCAAGAGATTTTAATAATTTAAAGTTAAAATTTAAAATTAAAGAAAGAAGGTTTTTTATTATGCCAAAACTTAAAGATTTAAGAGGTAAAATTTTTGGAGAATTAATTGTTTTAAACGAAAATCCAATAAGAATTAATAACGCCACATATTGGAAATGTAAATGTAATTGTGGTACAGAAAAAAATATTTTTGCTGGAAATCTAGTATCTAACAAGACTACTTCTTGTGGTTGTAAAAAACAAAAAACTCAATTTCCAAGACTAAGAAGGATTTTAGATAATATGAAACAACGTTGTTACAATCCTAATCATACACGTTATAAAGATTACGGCAGTAGAGGTATTACAATTTGTGATGATTGGTTAAATGATAGCAGAAAATTTTACGAATGGGCTGTTATTAATGGCTATAATGATAATTTAACAATAGACAGAATTAATGTAAATGGTAACTATGAACCAAAAAATTGTCGTTGGGTAACAATGAAAGTTCAGCAAAATAACAGAAATAACAATAGAAAAATAACTGTAAACGGAAAAACAAAAACAGCTTCACAATGGGCTGAAGAATATAGTTTAACTCGTGATGGTTTTTTATATAGATATAAACACAATTTATTAAATTAAAGAAAATTGGAGGTATTTTATTATGAAAGTAAGTATTAGAACAAACAAATTGAAAAAAGGAAAAAGTTACACAGTTTTTATTGATTATGGTATTGTTAACGGTAGTCGAAAAAGAGAACCACTTGAAACATTTATCAAAAAGCCAGATGCAGAAAACTACAAAGCAAAAGTACAAACAGAAATAAATAATAATACATTTATTAACATACCTGACATAACTTTTTCAGAAGCGATAGACGAATGGATGGAAAATTATGTATCAAATAATTGTGAACCCAATACCGCTTCTGGGTATAAATTGATTAACGAAAAATACTTAAAGCCTTGCTTAGGTCATATTCCTTTTAAAATTATTAGTGGTACAAAAGGTATTGACATTATTAATGATTACTATAAATATTTGAGATTTGATTTGTCTAATGAATTTGAAACAACAAAAACAGGCAAGAAAAAACAAAAGAAAAATTTATCTTATTCATCAATAGAGCATCACAAAGCCCAAATATCAGGCATATTTACATATTTTATGAATAATAAAAAGATTTCACGTAATATTTGTCTAAATACGGTTATTCCAAAAACAGAAGAAGAAAAAATGCGAGATACTGTTATTGATAATATTGAAGATTTCGAAGATGAAGACTTATATGAAGATGAGGAATTTATTACCCCCGAACAAGCAATTCAAGTTTTAAATTTATTTATGAATACTTGTATGATGGTTCCAGTCTGTTTAGCAACTTTTATGTCTTTAAGGAGAAGCGAAATTGCAGGGCTATTAAAAAACAAAATAGATAAAGAACATATGAAACTCACTATAAATGCTTCTCGTGTAAGATGTGGCAAACAAACTATATATAAAAAAAGAAACAAAAACAAAACCTCAACTAGAAATTTATATATTCCTAAAATAATGCTAAATGTATTAGAAGCAGATGAAAAAAGACAACAAAAAAATAGAGAAATATTCGGTGAAAAATATATCGAATCAAAATTTCTTTGTGTCATGGATGATGGAAAACCTATTCGAGTTGACTATATTACAGTGAAATTTAAACAAGTATTTGATAAATTCATAGCTGAACAAACTGAAATAGCAAAACAAAAAGGCGAAAAGTTTTGTTTTCCATATATTACATTACATAAGCTAAGGCATTTAAATATAAGTGCATTGTTAGCCAATGGTGCATATCTGACAGATGTAAGAGATAGTGCTGGGCACTCAGATATAGAAACAACTATGCACTATACTCATAATTATACAGAAGGAAAAAAAGAAATAGCAGATAAAGTTGATGAAATATATACCCCTCTTTTTTATTTAAGATAAGTTATAGACTTATCTTTTTTCTATTTTATACTATATTATACCTAGTATATGGACAAGTTTTGGACAAGTTCGCATATTTTAAAGTAAAATAAAAAACTTTCGTTTTAATGAAAGCCTTGATATTACTGGCTGGGGTACTGTGATTCGAACACAGGAATGTCGGAGTCAGAGTCCGATGCCTTACCGCTTGGCGATACCCCAATATGTAATTTTCTTTATACTATCACATTTTTTACATTTTGTCTATAATATTTTTATGTATTGTGTTATTATATGTTTTGTCGTTACATTCCAGTAAAAAATGTTGAATATATAATATTAAAACTATATATTCAACATTTTATATGTAATATTACTTGCATATGTTTTTAATATATATTCTTGTTATTTACCTTAATCCATTATATATCTTCAAATTGTTCTTCATCATTTTCATATTCAAATTCTTCACTTTTTTCAATTTTTTCTTCTTTAATTTCATCTTTTAAATAATTATCTTTTTCTTCAACATTTTCCATTTCTAAATAAACATCAACTTCAAATAAATTATTTTCTAATCCACCTTCATCTATAAGTGTGCCTTCATCTATTTTTATTTTGAACTTTCCATCTACTTTTAATCTTTTTAATTTTATTTCATATGTTTTTTCATTTTTCTTATCTTCGATTTTATTAAACTCAATATCAAAATCATCAGTGTATTCACCATCTTGTTTAACTTTTATATGCTCTTTATCTAAAAATATGTTTTTTAAATTTTGATCTACAAATTTTGCTTGCATACTTATTTCATATGTATTTTGAACATTGTTATGTTCAATATTATCAATGCCAATAAATTCGATTTGTGGTTTTGTTCTATCTATGTTAATATTTGCTATATAAAATTCATTTTGAAAAACGTATTTTGCATATATGACATTGTAATATGAACACAAAATTAAATATACACCTAGACTTACTAATGTTTTTATTAAAATTTTGCTTTTGATTTTATCACCTCCTATATTTCTTCTCCTAAAGCATATAAATTAAATTGATATCTTTTTATTTTTTTAGAATCTTCTGTGTCTTGTATATCTGAGTTTGCTTTATTATTTTCAAAATTCCAATACCATTGTATATTTATTTTTATTTTTTCTTTTTTAACTATATTTCCATCCAGTTTTTCTGATAGTTCTTCCAATGTTTGTGTTTTAGCAATTTCTTTTCCATCTTTTATTGCTTTAAAATATAAATTTTGTGGTTTTTCATTTACACTTTGAAAGTATATTTTATATTTTGAATCTTTATTAGTATCTAGTAATATATTAAAATTTCCTGATGTACCTGGTGCTATTTTTTTATTTAAACATGTATTCTTATCTACTGTTTTCATTAAGTCTATTTGTTTTATATCTATATTTTTTAAGTCTACTTTAAAAATATAATTTTCTTCACTTTCTTTTTTATTATAATCTATTTTGTTTTCATTATTTGTTTTTTGAAATATTTTTAAGAATATGTAATCATCACTTTGAAATAATTTTATATTTGAATTTAAAATAATAATAATTGTTATACTTATTAACAGTATTATTGATAATTTTAAAATTTTTAATTTATTATTCAATATTTTCACCTTATGCCTTTTCCTGTTCTGTATGTACTTTTACTTGTATTTGTTCTAGAAGATCTCCAACTTCTACTGTATTATTTTTATCATATGTTATCTTTATTTTATACTCTCTTTCCTCTTTTTGATTTTTTGATATTTTTATATATTCTGTCTTGTTATCAGCTAGTTCTATTTTATTTTCATCTTGATATAACTCTAGTTCTATTGAATTATCTAACTTCGGTGATATTTCTATATAATATTTTAAATCTGTTTCTGTTACTTTATCTTTATTGTTATAGTTTCTTACTTTAAATATATATTCTCCATAATTTTGACTTTCTGTTATATTAATAATTGGATTATTTTCTATTTCTAGAATAGGTTCTGCAATTTTCATTCTTCCTTTTATTATGTATTCATCTATGCATTTTGCCATACTGTATCCGCATAACATTATTATAACAATTATTGATAGTATAAAACCGGTCATTAATTTGTTATTTCCTTTTTGTTTCATTTTCACTCCTTATATTTAAATTTTACATTTTCATATTTTTTACTTTTGTTTACTCTTGTGGTCTAACTTGTGTTCCAGTAACTACTATATCAAATGTATAATCATTAATGTATTTTGCTTCTTCTGTGTCTATTTTGTTGTTCTTTTCTATTTCTTCTTTTGTTGAACCTGTTTCATAGTCCCATTTCCATCCTACTGTGATTGTTTTTGTTTTTTCTTGTGCATCAGCAAATATAGTTCCTAAAATTACATTCCTTAAATGTGATAAACTTTCATAAGTGTCTCCTAAATATTCAAATTTTAAATTTGTTGGTTTTTGACTTTCATTTTCAAAATTTATTGTATACATTACTCCAACATCTGCATCAGTTGAATCTATGTTGATTTGAAAACTTCCTGATGTTCCTGGTGCTACTTTTTTGTTTGCTAATGTAAAGTTGTTAACTGTAGAGCTTAATGAAATAGTTTGCATTTTTTCTTCATTTTCATTTACTTTGAATTTCCAACTTGCGATTTCTGCTGTTCCATTTCCCGTTACTTTTGACATATATTTGGCATATGCTTGTCCTCCTAAAAAGGATACCAATATGGCAATAATAGCCACTACTACAAATATGATTTTTTTACTTTTCTTCAATAAATTTCCTCCTTATTAAATTTTTCTTTTTTGGATTTTTTTGTTCTTTGATTTTTAAATTTTTGATTTAAGCAAAATTCTTTTTTAGAATCGCTTTTTTGAATTTAAATTATAAAAAATATGAAAATGTAATTATATTATAATTGCTATTTGTTTATTTGTCAACAAAAACATTTCGACAAAAAACGACATAACAGCTTATAAATGTGGATATTTGAATTGTTTTAGCTATATAATTTTGTTGTTATATCCACATTTTTTTATAAA
>JABLTM010091493.1_pt1 | contig 17988 bp, 16 predicted proteins | sample 7160121 | NCBI WGS metagenome assembly JABLTM01 (sample SAMN14651224, study PRJNA627086) | human gut metagenome | isolation source: feces | host: Homo sapiens
GAAACAAAAAGCGGAGTGAATACTTGATGTATTCATGAGCATTTTTGTGAAATATGACGGGAAATTTGCAAGCAGATGGCGTGCAAAGTTGCCAGACGCTCTTTGTGCGGTATTGCCTTAAGGAAACACTGCAAGCAGATTGCGTGCAAAGCCGTCAGGCGGGCTTTATTCAGTGTTTCCTTAAGAACGGCAGCCAGCTGTCCAGCAGCCGCATCGTACCTTGTTCCAGTTCCTCCGGTGAAAGACAAGCGTAGCCCAGTACGATCTGCGGCGTAGGCGGCACTGCCTGCGGCGTTTCATAGTAGTCGGAAAGCCCGTAGACAACAACGTGTGCTGCAGCAGCAGCCTGTACCAGTTCCTGTTCCGTGCAGGGCAGCTGCACTTCCAGTAACAAGTGCAGTCCGGCAGCTTCTCCGCAGATGTGCAGATACGCTCCCAGCGGGTGAGAGCGAAGCAGTTCTGTCAGCCGCTTTTGCCGTTGGCGGTAGGTCTTTTTCATGCGGTTAAGGTGGCGTTCAAAATAGCCTTCCTGCAAAAAATGTACCAGCGTGTACTGTTCAAAACAGGGGACACTGGACGAATAGAAAGAGAAGTCCTGTTCGAACTGTTTTGCCAAAGGCGGCGGCAGCACAACATAACCGATTCGCAGCGATGGTGCAAGGGTACGGGCGAACGTGTTCATGTAGATAACGTGCCCACTAGTGTCCATGCTGTACAGCGACGGCAGCGGCTTCCCCAGAAACCGCAGTTCGCTGTCATAGTCGTCCTCGATGAGGTAGCGGTCTGTCTGAGCACTTGCCCATGCCAGCAACTCTGCCCGTCTGCGTACCGGCATGATCATACCGGTGGGGAACTGGTGGGACGGTGTCACATGTGCCACGGAAGCACCGGATTGCTGTAGGGCTGCCAGTTGCAGCCCATTTTGATCCATCGGCACATCGATCACCGAGGCACCGTTGCTGCGTAGAATGCGTTTGCCCTTGGAATAGCCGGGTTCTTCCACGGCATAGCGGCGGGACGCACCCAACAGCTGCACCAGAATCCCCAGCAGATATTCCGTACCGGCACCCACCAGAATTTGCTCCGGTGCCGCATGAATATCCCGAAACGCCCGCAGATGAGCCGCAATTGCCACCCGCAGTTCGTACAAGCCCATTGCCGGCGGCGATTGCAGCAGCTTTTCCTGTTTGGAGGAAAGCACCTGTCTGGAAAGCTTTGCCCATGTGGCAAAGGGAAACTGCTCCAGATCGACACCGCTGGTGGAAAAAACAATTCGGTCGTCCGGGTCAGTCTTTGCCGGCTGTGATGAGGGAAAAGCCGTTTCTTTTGGCATATGTGCCAGCAGCGGTGCATCCGGATCCACAAAGTAACCGGCACGTGGACGGGAATACAGATACCCCTCTGCCGCCAGCTGTTCATAGGCAGTCTGTACCGTCACTATGCTGGTTTGCAAGTGTGCGGAAAGAGCACGGCGGGAGGGGAGTTTCTCGTCAGGGTGCAGAACGCCCTGTGCAATATCCTCCCGAATGGCTGTGCAGATCTGCTGGTACAGTGGTTCAGGATTGCTGGGATTCAGCAGAATGGTCAGCATCTTGGTCGATTCCTTCGCCGTTCAGGAACTGCTGCATCTTGTCGGCAGACCATTCCATTTCCACATCAGAAGCCTTGGCAGCTTTCGCCTGTTCCTCCGAAGCGTCAAAGATTTCCGAAATTTCTTCTATAGACTGATTGGTGAGTGCATCATATTCCGACGAATGGGGCGATGTGCCGGACAGTACGTGGAAGATGTCCTCCGCCGACAGTTCACTTGCAGCATCTTCTGTAGCCGACTGTTCTGTCGGATTTTGTTCCGGAGCAGCCGGTTCTTCTGCCTGCGGTTCTGCAACAGTATCTTCTGTTTCCGTTGCTGCCGCAGATGCTTCCGGAGCAGCCTCTGTGAAATCTGCATCATCTGCTGCCGGTACATCTGTATTTTCCGGAATTTCAGTTTCCGGAGTTTCTGCGGTTTCTTCCGGCTGTTCCGGTGTTTCTGTCGGTTCCGGCTGCTTCGGCGGCTCTGTGAATGGGTGTTTCAGGTGCCAGAGCATTTCGTCTGCGTCCATGAAGTCCGCACTGTCTTTCTGTACAGCCTGTGCCGCACGTTTTTGCCGCAGTTCAGCCACAACCGTAGAACGAATATTTGCCGGAACGGTAAGCGTATCTGTCATGCGGGGATACATCTCCGGAATTTCCAGTACGTCCAGCTTGAACTTGCCGCCGGTGATAAAGACACGCATGCTGTGTGTGCCTTCCGGCAGCTGGTCAATGACCAGACAAGCCTGACGGGGCAAACAGCTGGGAACAAAGCAATTTTCGTACATGGTGTGCCCGTCGATCAATACCGTAAATTCTGCATTCTCCGCAGTACCAACAATAGCAATGCCGCTGCCCTCAAAGGTACAGGAGAATTCCGCACCGGTTTTCGCTTCCATAGAGGTGCGGTTGTAGAAGTGGTAGCTTTCCATGGCATGTACTTCCCAGTTTTCGTTGTACAAGATTCCGTTTCCGAAGCAGTCCACACGGCGGACATACGGCGGCTGTACCGAAGCCGGCTCCAGGTGAATGTTCCGGAACATATTCCATGCGTATTCACTGCAAAGGCTGGCACGACCGCTGTTGATCATGCACTGCGGCGTATACTTTGCCAGGAAATTGCCGTTGATGAAGAAGAAGATCGCGTTGCCCAGTACCACCAGTTTCAGCTTGTTCCACTGTTTGGGGTCAATGTGCTGCGTAATGCCCTCTGCCGCAACGCTTTCCATATCCATTAGTTTCCAGCTGCCGTCGCCGTAAAGTCTGCCGCTGTAGCCGCACATGGAAGTGAACTCACAGGTGACAGTAGAATTATAGCGGATACCGATTCCGGCGAAGTTGTGTTCCTCCAGATTGGAAAGCTTCACTTCTGCCTCCATGCTGTAGCTTCTCCACTTGTCATCGCCGAAGCAGGTCAGCGGCAGCGGTGTCCCGCGGAACCGCCAGTTGGTGGGTATGATCTGCGGCGTGATCTTCTGGCAGATCGCAAAGCCGTCCTCTGTTTCTACCAACTCGAACGCACCGCCCTGATCGGTCATGTATCTGGGAGCACAGCCGCGGACAGCAATTTCTTCTTTGGTGTACTGTAAATTTTCCGTGTAGGGAAGTGCCAGGCGGGAGGACAGATGCGGCTGTACTGCCGGAAATGTGTTCACGCCGTCCACCCAGCTCACGTCCATAGTCGTCACTGTCATAATGGAACGTGGCGGCACCTTAATGGTAAATGTGTCCCGATGATTCCGGATCGGCCGAATTTTCTTGCCGATGCGGAACCAGTTGGCATCATACGCCTGTCTGCCGGAAGGTCCCTTGGTAATAACACTGGAAAATACGGTAGGCTCAAATGCCATATCCTTGACCTGCACCGTATAAATGCGAACGTCCTCGCTTTCGTTGGTGAAGAACATGGACATTTCGCTGCGATCCGGTGCCGTCAGCGTCATGAAATTGTGAGTGGTGTTGGCAATGGCATGATTTTCCTCGCCGTCCCCGTAGCAGGCACCGTTGACATACATCCAGCCCTTTCTGGCAAAGCGGCTGAAATGCATTGCCAGCCAGAAACCAATATCCAGAACAAAGTGTCCGGACCACGGCTCCCAGGCCCGAATCAGCTGCTTCGGGGCATAGCAGGCACCGTCATAGTAAGCGGCAACTGCCGGCTGGAACTCGTACATGACCATTTTGCCGTTGTAATAGCTGTTGATGATACGGTTTGCCACATCGATAGGGCCATTTTTGCCCACCAGTCCGGACTCGTCTGCCTGTACTGTCAGTTCCGGTACATTGCAGGGGGCAATACCCTCGCTGTACCAGATCTCCTTGCCGTATGCTTCGTTCAGCAGATTGGTATAAGAATCCCCGAATGTGGTGTAGTGCAAGCCGATGACATCGACCGCATTTCGCAGAACGCTGTTGTCCACCATTTGTTCCGCAATGTTCCGCGTGCCGACCTCGTCAGAGGCGATCAGCTTGATCTTGCTATAGTCATAGGGGGCATTTTTTTCGTTGTCCAGCATGTGCCGCAGGTAGAGGATCCACGCCTCGTCCGGTGTATCCGTTTCGTTCTGGTCTGCACTGATATAGTCAAATTTCAGCCCGTACACCGCATAAGCTGCGTCCAGTGTTTCCTTGTACCAGCGGTATCTGGCACGCAGTCCGTGTTCCTGACTGATGACAAACGCATCTGTGACCCACTTCGGCTCGCCCCAGCGGAGCATGTCGATGGTAATATCCGGATTGATTGCCTTGGCATCTGCGGCAAACTGGAATCCGGCACCGCGTGTCACGTCTGCCGGTTCATTCAGGGAACGCTTGGTGCAGGGCTCTGTGCCGGAGGAGGAATTGACATCTGCTCCCAGTTCCAGCTTGATGTGTGTCAGACCTGCACCATAATCCTTCTGAAACAGCAGTCGCATGATCTCCTCATAGGCATGAGGGTGTTCTACTTTATAGTCCAGCAGCAGGCGGGAGGAATTGTTGCCGCTGACACAGCCCAGTCCACGATAACAAGCGGCAGGGTTTTCATTTGCCTGTGTGCCGTCTGCAAGGACTTCCATCGGTGTAATGGTTGAGCGTTCTTTGAAGTTTGAAAAATGGTTGACAATCTTGTTGTTTTTCATGGAAAAGTCCATTGTCATCGTTTCCTTTCGCTATATTTTTCACTGTATTGCAGCAGTTCCCGCAGAGATTCTTCCGGAACACTGGGATCCGGTTCTGCAATGAGAAACTTGATCTTTTTTCCCATTTCGTCGAACATGTGTTCGTGTTCAGTTTCGAAGTACCGCAAAGTCGGTTCGCTGTGGAGATCACGGGTCATTGTCGTAATGCGGAATCCCGCTTCCGGAAAATATTCCAGCGACTCCTCAAATAATTCGTCATCGTCAGTTTTGAACCAGATTTCCCCGTCCAGCAGCATGCGGTACTGCACCAGCTGCCGCGGGTGTGTCAGCCGGCGTTTCTTGTGCTTGCCCCGCGGCCACGGATTGCAGAAATTGATGTAGATTCGATCCAGCCGGTCTGTTTCAGCAAAACATTCCCGTAGGTACATGATATTATCGATCATAATGCGGACGTTGTCCAGTGGCAGCTGCTGTTCGGCATAGGCGGCTTCCAGCTTTCGCTTTGCCAGTACCAGCATTTCATTTTTGATGTCAATGGCGATGTAATTGTATTCCGGATTGGCAGGAGCCTCCTGTGCAATAAAGCCGCCCTTGCCGCAGCCCAGTTCCAGCCGCAGCGGCTGTGTCTTTGGAAATTGTGCCTGCCATTGTCCTTTGCAGGCTTTGGGATCAGAGATATAAAACGGGCATGCTTCCAGTTCCGGCTTTGCCCAAGGTTTACAGCGAATTCGCATGAAAAAGTGTCAATCCTTTCGGTTTCTAGGGAAGCACTGAATAAAGCTTGTGCGTAAGATGCGTAGTCAGATTTTTCGGCAGACTGCACAGAAATTCCGCAGGCATACTTGATGTATGGCAAGGGATTTCTGGGCAATATGACGGAAAATCTGCAAGCAGATTGCGTGCAAAGCCGTCAGGCGAGCTTTATGCAGCGTTTCCCTAGGGAAAATCTGCAAGCAGATTGCGTGCAAAGCCGTCAGGCGGGCTTTATGCAGTGTTTTCCTAAGTTTATGATCTATTTTATTATAGCATATTTTCCGACAAAACACAAAGGAAAATTGAAAAAAACCAGAAAATTTTGAAATTAGGCATATTTCACAAAAAATATTGTTAAGAACCTGCTTTTGCAAGAAAAAATGTTGCTGCACATGGACAAAAAAAGACACCCTCTCACTTCAGAAATACCGGAAGGAGAGGGTGTCTGGAAATCTTTGTTTTTTGTTTTATGTAGCGTTTCCTTAGGGCAATACCGCACAATCTTTGTGCGGTATTGCCTTAGAGTACCAATGTCATCTGTCGTTCCGTGTGGTGATACGGTCGGCAGGTCACACCAGTCAGCAGAAACATTCTCTGGGAGGCTTTCGTGGCATCAGAATCCGCATACTTGTTGTCGTAGTAGATGATTTCCCGAATGCCGCTTTGAATGATCGCCTTGGCACATTCATTGCAGGGGAACAAGGTAACATACAAACTGCACTCCTGTAGGCTGCCGGCACTGCGGTTCAGAATGGCGTTCAGTTCCGCATGGCAGACAAAGGGATATTTCGTATTGAGGAAATCACCCTCCCGTTCCCACGGCATGTCGTCATCGTTGCAGCCGGTAGGCATGCCGTTGTAGCCCACAGAAACGATTTTGTGTTCCTGATTGACAATGCAGGCACCTACCTGTGTGTTGCTGTCTTTGCTTCGCTGTGCCGAGAGCAGGGCAATGCCCATGAAATATTCGTCCCACGACAAATAATCGTCACGTTTCATCAGTCCACCGCCTTAGCTCGGGAATCCGCTGATTGCCTTTGACAGTACCTGCCGGTACAGAGCCAGATCCAGACCGTTCAGTGTGTCGTCGCCGTTCACATCGCCAGCCTTGAAGTCCTTGCCCTTGCTGTCTACCTTTTCTCCGGACAGATACTGGATCAGCAGGATCATGTCCTTGATGTTCACTGTACCGTCCAGCGTAATATCGCCGACAACCGTTTCCGGTGTGGTAGTTGTAGTGGTTGTTGTGCCGGCACTGGTCGTGCCCGACTGTATCGGCTTGGTATCGCCGTGGCTGCCCTTGCTGCCGCCGTCAATATTGCTGCCCTCCGAAGCATCGTAAGAGCTGTAGTAATCACTCAGGGAAATACTGGTGGAGCCGGTACCCAGTGCACGCTTGTGGTCAAGGCTGATGTACTTGCCGCTTTCCTGTGTCTGCCAGAGGGACGGTTCAAACAGACTATACTTGTCATCGTCCCATGTGGAGAAGTCATAGCCCAGCAGACCGCCGGTGTCGCCAGAGTTCGGGTTCAGGCACCAGAAAGTGTGGTTGATGTGGTTGTTGATCATGTAATCACGGAGCAGTTCCATCCACTTCTGGTTTTTGCCACCGTCCATGTGACCGCCCCATTCGCCGATCAGCAGGGGAGCGATGTTCTGATCGTTGATGTATGCCCATGTGTCATACCAGTAGTCGTCCAGCAGGGTCTGCGTGGTGAAGTCCTTGTCAAACCATGTCTGGTTATAAACCGACGGACCGTAGTCGTGGGGAGAATATACGATCTGGCTGTTTCTGGAACTGGAGCCGAAGTTGATCGGATAATCCTTGACACCGCGGAGGTTGCCGCCCCACCATGCACCATACCACGGGGACTGGTCTGCCGGAGCCTGCCAGATGTCCGCAGTATCATAGGTGTAGCCCTTTTCTGTTTTCGGATACTGTTCCACACCCTCAATAAAGATCAAAGCGTTGGGGTTCACATCCAGAATAGAGTTGCCGCATTCTGTCGCAGAATATGCCCAGTTGTTCTGGTCGGTAGAATTGTCCCACTTGGCAATATCTTCAGGGCACTTGTTTCCGCTGTAGCCGCGTTTGCCGTGCGGTTCATTTTTCAGGTCGTAGCCGATGATGGTATCGTCATTGCTGTACTTTTCAGCCAGCCATGTGACAGAATCCTTCCACATATCCCATGTGATCTTTTCACCGGAAGCCGCACCAATAGCCATGGTGTCACCGTCAGAAGCGGCAGAAGTATAATACCACAGGTTGTAGTTGTGACCGGAGTTGTGCTCTGCGGGGCTGTGCACGTCGATCATGACTTTCAGACCGTAGTCCTTCATTTTCTGCATGATGACGTCGAAGATCTCCATACTGTTTTTCAGCGTCTTGCCGTCTTCCTTGACAAAATCCTTGTTGGTGTTGACATAAGTACCAGCCTTGGTGACAGTGCCGTCCTCGCCCACCTGATCGGTCGGCGGCTCATAGCCGGCATTAACGGAGCTGACAGGATCCGGTGTGCCACGCATCCACGAAACTAGAAGTTCCGTGGAGATCGGCATACGAATCAGGTTGATACCGTGGTCGCCGACGGTTTTCAGGAATGCATCAATGTCAGTTGCGTACAGACCGTGTGCGCAGTTTTCCGTGCAGTTGAAGCCGAACCAGTTTGCACCAGTCAGCCAGACCTGATTGCCGTTTGCATCGTAAAGCTTGCTGCCCTCTGCGTGCAGCCAGTCGTCGTTATTATCATCTGCGGCAGCAGCGGACAGGCTTGTCTGTACCACCGGAGCAGCGGAAGACAGACACGTTGCCAGCATCATGCCGGAAACGGCAGCTGCAGCAAGTTTCTTTTTGAGTTTCATGGATCAATATCCCCTTTCTGTAACTGTGCAGAAATTTCGTGCAATGCTTTGAAAGCGAGCACATTCATACTCTTTTATTATAGTATGTTCTGTCCAAAAAGTCAAGTGATTTCTAGAAAATTTTTATGCAGTGTTTCTTTGGGCAACACCGCATATTTATGCGGCATTCTTTTTTCTGCACGGAGATCGCTGCAGCTTCTGCTCCTCCCGAAAGACCAGCAGCATCATGCACAGCAGCATCAGAATCGGAAAAACTGGGTGAGCAGCCGTTTGCGGGGCTGCTGATGTTGTCAGCACCTGCTCCGATACAGCAATCGGGAAAAAATGCAGTATAGCAGCACAGATGCCGCCGGAGAGCAGTCCGGTAAAGCCCCGTGCCCAGACCAGCTTTCCGACGGAAATGGTTTTCCCTGTGACGGCACAAATTTGCAGCAGCACGCAGACACCGCCAAACGACAGCAGTCCTGCCAGCACCGGAATCCGCAGGGAAACCGGCAGCGGCAGTTCCACGCAGTTGGAGATCTCCAGTACGCTCCGCACCAGATCTGCCAGCGGAAACGACACTCCCAGTTGCTGCATCAGGGCAGTGCAGCAACGGAACAGTGCTGCCGCCTGGAATATGCCAGTCAGTGCCGCAAAACACAGGATCATGCCGCAGAGTTTTAACAGTGTCCGTCCGGCGGAGGTGACGGCAAACGTCAGCATTTGTGCGGAAAACGGGGCTATTGCATTGTTCCCATTCACCGGCGGCGAAATCGGCTTCCGGTGAAACAACAGAAAGCAGAGCAGGAGATTGGCAAACAGATTGGCGGAAAATATCAGCAGAAAGCAGGTTCTCCGGCAGGAAGCCGTTCCCAGCAGTCCCAACAAAAACGCCGGTCCGCCGCCGTAGCAGACACAGAGCAGTCTGGACGCATCTTCCTTGGATAGGACACCCTGTTTTGTCAGTGTACAGAGCATGCTTGCTCCCACCGGATAACCGGCGAACTGGCTGAGCAGGAACAGGGCAAAATAAGATTCCGGCAGCCCGAACAAGGCGGTGCTGAACCGGCGAAGCGGCCGTGCCAACGCCTGCCAGGCACCGCTTTCCAGAAACAGCTGGGACAGAATCATCATGGCATACAACGACGGGATAATGACTGTCAGACAGCGGTTCACCGCAGTTTGCAGTTCTGCCTGTATCTGTCCGGCGAAACAGGTGCAGAGCACCAACAGTCCCAATAAGAAAAAAACGGTATACCACCGCAGGCGAAAAAGATGTGCAGTCATAAACGATCCCTCCTGTTCCATGGTATGTATAGCGGCACACATAATATGTTATGGATTCGCATAGACTTTGTCGAGGTGATGTTCATGGAGAACCGGCTGATTCAGGCAGGACGACGTGTGTTGCAGCTGGAAACACATCTGGAAATGCACAGCGATCGGGAAATTTTCATTGAGAATTGCCGCAGGATACTGGAATACAATGACATTCGAATTGTCCTGCAAACCACAGATCTGGTGCTGGAGATCTGGGGGAGCGAATTGCAGACGGACAGCCGTTCACCGGAAAGCCTGCGGATTCACGGAAAGATCCAGTCGATCACACTGACACCAAAGGGGGCACGCAATGGAACAGCATCTGCGGGGAGAGTATAAGGCGGCGGCAGCCGGCGGAAAATTGTATGCATTTATCAACGCCATGCAGAAAGCGGGGGTGTGCTGCCGGAAACAGCATTGTCAGGGAAACACATATCAGTTTCGCTTTTACGCAAAGCATTGCAAAACTGTACAGGAACTGGCACAGGCAAACGGGGTACAGCTGGAACTGACACCCTGCCGCACTCTGCAAAGCTTTCTGTACCGAAACCGTTTCCGGTTCGGGGTGCCGCTGGGAATTCTGCTTGCAGCGGGACTGCTGTTCTACGGTTCCAACATCGTCATGCAGATCGAGGTGATTGCCGACGACACCATTTCCACATCGGAGGTCACAGCGATTCTGGAAGAATGCGGCGTACAGCGGGGCAGCTGGATTCCGTCGATCGATTTCGGGCACTGTGAAAACAGGATCTGTACTTCCGTAGAGGAAGCGGCATGGGTGGGCATGCGGCACACAGGAAATCGGCTGGTAGTGGAAATTCTGGAACGGACACCGGAACCGGAAATGCAGATGACCCGCAAGCCGTCCAACATCATTGCCGCACAGGACGGGCATATTGTTTCGGTGTCGATTTATCGGGGACAGCTGATGAAGCTGGTAGGGGAACCGGTGCGGAAAGGGGACTTGCTGGTCAGCGGGCTGTACACAGACGAAACCGGACACGTGGGAATTCGCCATGCCATGGGCAGCATTATCGGGCAGTATGAACAGACGGAGCGATTCTCCTGTCCCTACACTCAAGAACTCCGCCGTCCCACCGGTGCGGTGACCACGCGGAAGTATCTGGACTTGTTCACATGGCACCTGTCGCTGGGCAGTACAGATTCGCCCTATGCAGACAGTATCCGGACTTCCGGTTACCACTGGTTTTCTCTGTTCGGCAGGGAATTGCCGTTGGGAATCTATCAGGAGAGTTTTCACGAATACCGCACCCGTCTGCTGACCTTGACACCGGCAGAAGCCGCACAAAATGTGGAGGAGCAGATTCAGCGATATGAGGACAATTTTCTTGCACAGACGGAGATTCTGGAGAAAAAAACAACCGTCCTCGAAACCGAGGACGGCGTTACATATACGGTAACTTATACGCTGCAAGGCGAGATTGGTGTGCAGCAGGAATTATACTTACATTAAGGCAATACCGCACAATCTTTGTGCGGTATTGCCTTCAGTGAGCACTGCGTAAAGCCGTCAGACAGGCTTTATGCAGTGTTTCCTTTAATCCAAGAAATCCTTGACCTTCTTGCTGCGGCTGGGGTGACGCAGCTTTCGCAGAGCCTTTGCTTCGATCTGGCGAATACGCTCGCGGGTGACATCGAATTCCTTGCCCACTTCTTCCAGCGTGCGGGAACGACCGTCCTCCAGACCAAAACGCAGCCGCAGAACTTTCGCCTCACGGTCTGTCAGCGTGGAGAGCACTTCATTCAGTTGCTCTTTCAGCAGCATCAGAGAAGCGGCATCTGCCGGAGCAGGAGCGTCGTCGTCCGGAATAAAGTCGCCCAGATGGCTGTCTTCTTCCTCACCGATCGGGGTTTCCAGAGAAACCGGATCCTGTGCAATTCGCATGATCTCCCGTACACGTTCTGCCGGCATTTCCAGCTTGTCGGCGATTTCTTCCGCAGACGGATCGTGACCGGTTTCGTGCAGCAGCTGGCTGGAAACCTTTTTGACCTTGGTAATAGTTTCCACCATGTGTACCGGAATACGAATGGTTCTTGCCTGATCGGCAATGGCACGGGTGATTGCCTGCCGGATCCACCATGTCGCATAGGTGGAGAACTTAAAGCCCTTGGTGTAGTCGAACTTTTCTACCGCCTTCAGCAGACCCAGATTGCCCTCCTGAATCAGATCCAGAAACTGCATACCTCTGCCCACGTACTTCTTGGCGATGCTGACAACCAGACGAAGGTTTGCTTCGGACAGCCGCTTTTTCGCATAGCTGTCGCCCTCTGCCATACGCTTTGCCAACTCGGTTTCTTCGTCCGGAGAGAGCAGCGGCACACGGCCGATTTCTTTCAGATAAATTTTAACAGGGTCGTCAATGGCGATGCCCTCTGTAGAAAGGGTCATTTCCAGATCGTCAGACATGTTGAGGTCATTGTCGTTCAACACGTCATCAGCAACAGAGTCGTCTACAATCTCAATATTCAGCTGTTCACAGCTGCTGATAATGGAGGCGAGCTGATCGGTGTCGAAGTCCAGTTCGTCCAATACATCGGTGATTTCCTTGGTGGTCAGTTTTCCGGTTGCTTTGCCCTGTTCCATCAGTGCATCAATAGTCATCTTTTTCTGTTCCATAGTATTGTTCCTCCTGTTTACCCGTCAGGGTGCTGCTTTTTCTGAATCAGTTTTAATAAGTCTTCATCAGTTTCGATTGCAGACGGCATATCGTTTTTCAGAGTACGAATGCAGTCCTTGACTTCTTCTGCTGTCACAGGGATTTCCTGATTGCGGGCAGAAATGCCGCTGAGCTTTCCCATTTCACTGTCGGAGAGCACATCGCCCATTGCCGAAAGGGAAAAGCCGGTTTGCCGCTTTACGCTGTCAGCAAATGCCTCAAGCACCTGCCGGTACAGCGGTGTAGGGAACGCGTCCGGCTGGATCTGTTCTATGACCCATGCCGACTCGTCCGGTCGGTTCAGCACGTAGCAGAGAATGCGTTCCTCCGCCTTGTACTCCCGCAGCGGAATTGCAGACTGCGGCTGCTGCGGTTCCGGTCGGACGGTGTGTTCAATAATATCTTTCCACGCCTGCGTAGAAGCCAACTTCTTTTTGCTGCGTATGGTGCGTTCCACCTGCTGATGCAGAACTTCTGCGGAGATCTCCCACTTATTCGCCGTGCGGGAGAGGTATACCTCCCGTTCCAGCGGGTTCTGAATTTCCGCCAGTACAGATACCACCCGTTTCAGAAGCTGTACTTTTCCGGCTTCCGTGTCGGGGTCTAATCCCTCTTTGCACCGGTCCAGCCGGAAATTGATGGCATCACCAGCGTTTTCCAGCAGCAGCCGGAAACGCTCTGAGCCGTATTTTTTGATGTATTCGTCCGGATCTTTTGCACCGGTCATGTGGAGAATGCGGGTGACAATTCCCACCTCACTGAGCCGGTTGATCGCCTTCTGGGTTGCCTGCTGTCCGGGACCGTCGCTGTCGTAGGCGATGACCACTTCCTTGGCAAATCTGGAGAGCTTTCGGGCGTGTTCCGGCGTGATCGCCGTTCCCAGCGTCGCCACCACATTGGAAAAGCCGGCTTGGTTGATCGCGATCACGTCCATATATCCTTCCGCCAGAATCATGATCGTGGAAGAACTGTCCTTGGCGAAATTGAGGGAGAACAAATTGCTGCCCTTGTCGAACACCGGTGTTTTTGCCGTGTTCAGATACTTTGGCTGGCTGTCGTCCAGCACTCTGCCGCCGAAGCCGATCACAGCTCCCCGCGTATCCACAATGGGGAACATCACACGTCCGCGAAAGGCATCATACAGATTTCCTTTGTTAGAACGGTGTGCCACATTTGCCAGAAGCAGTTCTTCCTCTGTGAACCCCTTTTGCAGCAGGTAGTCGGTCAGGGCATTCCAGCTGTCTGAAGCGTAGCCCAGTCCGTATTTTTTTATAGTTTCCGGTTTCAGCTGGCGGGAAATGAAATATTGCAGCCCGCGTTTGTCGCTGCCGGAAATGAGATTCCGGAAATAGAAATTTGCAGTTTCCCGATTGACTGCGAACACGCGGGTGCGGAGATACGCACGGCGGTCTGCCTCCCGATCAGTAGGCACTTGCAGACCGCATCGTTCCGCCAGCTGCTTGACTGCATCGGTAAATTCCAGATTGTCCATGCGGCGAACCCACGTAATGACATCGCCGCCAGCCCCGCAGCCGAAGCAGTAGAAGCTCTGGGTTTCCGGAAAAATGGTACAGGACGGTGATTTTTCAGAGTGAAACGGACAGTTGCAAACATAGTGTCTGCCCCGCCGGATCAGATTGACGTAGTTGCCGGCAATCGTTTCCATGGGGCATGCTGCCCGAATCTGTTCCAAAAAGTCATTGCTGTATGTCATTGTTTGTCACCGCCTTTTTGGAACAAGATCATGATTTCCAACTTTTCGGAATGAATAATTCCTGATACAGATCCACGGCATAGCCATCGCTCATGCCGGAAATATAGTCGCATACCGCACGGTGCACATCTTCCTTTTCTGCAATTGCCAGATATTCCGGCGGCATCAGGGAAGCGTGGGAAATAAAGTAGGTATACAGCGTTTCCAGCAGCAGCTTTGCCTTGTTTTCCTCCTGCTTGGCGATGGGATTATAGTATACCCGTTCAAACAGGAATGCATGCAGCTTGTCGTGCATTGCCTGAATTTCCGGAGCCATGCCAATGGTTTCCGAACCGTGTTCTACCACGGCTCCCACCAGACAGGTGATGCGTTTGGTCTTGGTGTCACCCAATACTTCCAATACATCTTTGGGAAGTTCTTCTTTTTGCAGAATGCCGGCACGAATCGCGTCCTCAATGTCGTGGTTCATGTAGGCAATGCGGTCTGCCACACGGACAACGTTGCCCTCTTTGGTATCTGCCACCCGATTGGTATGGCAGAGAATGCCGTTGCGGACTTCTGCCGTCAGATTCAGTCCCTGCCCGTGCTTCTCGATCAGGTCTACTACACGAAGGCTCTGCTCATAGTGCCGGTACCCGTGGGGGCAGATGCTGTTGAGAATAGATTCTCCGCTGTGCCCGAAAGGCGAATGTCCCAGATCGTGTCCCAGTGCAATGGCTTCGGTCAAATCCTCGTTGAGCCGCAGAGCACGGGAAATGGTACGGGCAACTTGTGCGACTTCCAGCGTATGGGTAAGACGAGTGCGGTAGTGATCTCCGGCAGGGGAAAGGAAAACCTGTGTTTTCCGCTTGAGCCGCCGGAACGAGTTACAGTGCAGGATACGGTCGCGGTCCCGTTGGAACTCCGTCCGATAGGGACAGGGCGGTTCCGGACGAAGCCGGCGGGCGTGTCCGATGTTCGGGCATGCGTCCGGTGAAAGGTATTCCAGTTCCTGTTGTTCCAGTTGTTCACGAATGGTCATGGCACATCACCTCCGAAAAGGGCAGGGGTTATTCAAGGCGAAACAGGCAAGTCAGTGCCGTGCCGCCTCAATGCTTCCTTTATATATACGCAGGAAATTGCAAAACTCCTCTTTTTTCGAAAATTATTTTTTCGCCTTGGAAAAGTCTGCGTATTGCAGCCCGCCGGAAACGATCTCCACCTGTCCGCTGGTCAGGTCGATCAGTTCCTTTTTCAGGGGTTCCCACAGGGTATCCCGCACCAGCAGTTTCAGCTCTACCTGATCTTCAAAGATCGTGTCCAGCTGGAGAATATCTTCCTGCGGCAGGTGGTACGCGATTTTCCCGTACAGGGCATAGTCCGTCTGAATGGAAACCGGATAGCAGGGGAGCATGACTTTGACCTGTGCATTTTCAATGGCGAGGGCAGTGCTGTGAGAGTATGCCCGCACCAACCCGTTCGCTCCCAGCAGCACGCCGCCGAAATATCGGGTGACCACACAGCAAATATCCGTCAGTCCGTTTTTTTGCAGCACGTCCAGAATCGGCATGCCGGCAGTGCCCTGTGGTTCGCCGTCGTCAGAATAGCGGGAAGCGTTGCCTTCCCGCAGCAGATAAGCGTAGACATTGTGCCTCGCTCTGCGGTGCTGTTTGCGGACATTTTCAATGGCTTCCACAGCATCTTCCTGCGTGCGTACCGGAAAAAGCTGGGCAATAAATTCCGATTTTTTCTCCACAAACGAAGCCGATACCGGTGCGGCAATGGTACGATATTCCATTCTTGTATCTACCTCCACGTAGACAAAAAAGGACGGTAAACAAAATACCGTCCCTTTTCCATTGTCGTGTTCGAAAAATGTAATCTGAATTAGTCCAGATTGAAACGCTTCTTGAAACGATCTACGCGTCCGCCTGTGTCAACCAGCTTCTGCTTGCCGGTGAAGAACGGGTGGCACTTCGAGCAGATTTCGACCTTGATGTCCTTCTTGGTGGACATGGTTTCCATTACGTTGCCGCAGTGGCAGGTGATGGTGGTCTTTTCAAAATTCGGATGAATGCCTTCTCTCATGGGGTTTCACCTCCTGTATCTGTTGTTTGTATCAACAGCAGCCCATCGGCCATTGTGCCGACAGTAGTCCTGTGAATCTCTGATTTTTTGCGGCATAGCCGCCACAGTTTCTTATTATATCATAGAACGAAAGACTTGTCAAGCCTTTTTTTCAAAAAATATTTCTTTTCCCAAAAAATCGACAAGCTTATCACTGCCAACATACTCCTTGCTGGAAACAATGCGGAGTTTTCCGTTGGGAAAAGTCAATGTGTAGACAGCACCTTTTTGTTGAACCGAAATCAGTTTTGTCCAGCGGTAGACCTGCTTTTTCCCGAAAGTACTGTGCTTTTCCACAAATGTATCTGTGTAAAAGATGCGGTAATTACGTCTGAACAGCATGCAGAAAATACCCGAAAGGCTGCTGAGCAGAAACAGGACACCGCAAGCGAAAGAATCCCAATCCGTCATGCCGTCAGCCCAGATAACAATGCTGAGAACGCCAAACGCCGCAAAACAGATAAACCAGATGCCTCCGGCAATACTGAAAGCTTTAGAAACTCTCACGCATTTCCGATAAGAATTTTCTTCGTTTTCTCTGTCGATATATTTGTTTGTCCATTTGTCAAACAGCTTCGACAGCAGTGCAGAAATGGCGTGGGAAAACAGAGAGATCATTGGACACCTCCCAGCGAAGCAAAATATGCACGGAACGCCGCCGGAGAAAAAGCAGCGTTGGTTTCCAGCTGCCATTCCAGTTCTTCCAGATTGTTCCCGTCATATTCGATTTCCTTAACGAAAAGCTGCCAGATTCGCAGCCGCTGTTCTGCGGTGTGAAATCCCAGCCGTCTGCTGTATAAGAGCACCACGCACACAGAAAACGCCGCCATTTGCAACGGTAAAATTTCTGCTTCTGGAGTTTCGGCATATGCCGCACGGAGATAATACCGGTACTGCATATCCATTGTAAACAGCCGAATTTCTTGATCCAGTGCAGGCGTGTATGCCAAAAGATTTTCCGGTTCCGGTGCATTTGCAACCTGTTCCAGCATCTGCTTCCAGTCCGAAGTCAGCACTTCACAGGATCGCAAAAAGGACAGAACAGCTTCTTCCATGTAGGGAACAGCCACCGGTTCCTGCGAAACACCTGCCCATTGTTCCGCAAGTGTCAGACAGGCGGACAGCTGTGCACAGGCAGAAGCAGAATCGTCCTGTAACCGAAAAAATAATGATTGTCGTTGTTCTTGCAGCCGCCGCATGTTCGCCGCTGCATATTCCGGCGGTTCCTCTGTCATTGCCGGAGAACTGTGTTCTGTCAGCTGCCACTGCTTCGGTGTCAGCGAAAACAGCAGCCTTGCCGCTTCCGGACAGGCGGGGGAGATGTCAAACTCGATAAAATCCCCGTAGTCCTGTGTGATGCGGGGGAACAGCCGGCAAGTTTCGCACAGGGCATCTTCTCCCAATTCCCCGTGAATATCGCAAAGCTGCTGTGCATTCCAAAAAGGACAGCGACTGTTGTGTTCCTGAAAAACGATGTCACCGTCTGCATCGGTAATCATTGCCTGCCGCAGCCGTTCTCCCAGCGTGCCGGAAACAGAACGGTATCTCTCCGCAGATGCCGTATCCACAACGATTTCCCATTCCTTGCAGCAGCTGTCCGGACAGGCTCCGGCAATGCAGTGAAACGCCGCATAATGGGACGGGTAGATTTCTCTCATAACACATTCCTCCTGATAAAGGCATTATAGCACGTGACAATTGCCTTTGTCAAGGCAACACAAAAGGCACTATGCTTCTGCACAGTGCCTTTTTGCCGTTAGATTATAAAGGCAACACCGCACAAAGAGCGTCTGGCGACTTTGCACGCCATCTGCTTGCAAATTTCCCTTCAGAGCCTGTTTCGTATCTTCTCGCACGCATCTTGCGTGCATATTTTCCGAGA
>JABLTM010077810.1_pt1 | contig 17863 bp, 10 predicted proteins | sample 7160121 | NCBI WGS metagenome assembly JABLTM01 (sample SAMN14651224, study PRJNA627086) | human gut metagenome | isolation source: feces | host: Homo sapiens
AATTGCCCCTTGACCCCTTTTCGCGATTGAGTTGGTCGTGCTTCCATGCTCCTTCCGCGTGCAGCTTTTTGGTGCTTCGCCTAAGCCCTTGTTTGCTTCCCTAACTTTCCGTGAAGCACCGAAAAAGGGCGGCATACCCGCAGGTACACCGCCCCTTGAAGCCTTGGATTACACCTTCTGGAAGGTGAACACCACTTCGCCGCCCGCTTCGGGAGCAATTTCTTCCACCGTCTTGTCGAACTCGTAGCCTTCCGGCACAATCAGCACATGCAGCACATAGGGGTACGCAGGCATGGTGAATTCCAGCACGCCATTCTCATCCACAGGCATGGGCGTGCACGTTTCATCCGTGCAGACGTTAATCATCGTGCCGGTCACAGGGTTGCCGTCCTGATCGACGCACTTAATCGTGTAGCTTGCCATGCCCTCCATCGGCAGCTGCGGCGCTTCCGCCACTTCATCCGTGGAAGGCAGGGTGCCATCGGCGTACTTCCAGCCGGGGACATTGATGCCATACTGCTGCAGCATGGCGACAAACGCATTGGCATTGGGTTCATCAGCGATTGCAATGGCGGACGCTTCCACGTTTTCCGCGCCAGCCTTCACCACAAAATAGGTGGTATACGGGAAGCCGCTTGCCTGATTGGTGTCAATCGGCTGATTCGGGATGACGTAGCCGTCCTCCGTCATGTAGTCCGTCAGCGCATAGTTTTCGGGGGCCGCTTCGCAGCCAAAGGCGTACATTTCCGGGTCGAGCCCCTTCGCCAGCGTCACCTTCACCGTCGCGCTTTCCGTGTTGTCAATCACATAATAGTTGGTCATGCCAAAGGTGGACATCAGCGCAAATTGCGGGTCAGTGAAGAAAACCTGCTTCACGTTGTCCCCCACAAAGGAGATGGTCGTCATCTTCGTGCCTTCCGGATAGACCGGGTTGTTCGCCAGCACAGCAGCGGCTTCTTCTCCGTCCACCACGCGCGCGTTGTCCAGCCAGATCATGTCCTCATTCGCGGCCTGAAAGGAATCCTTGATGTAAGACAGGGCAATTTCGTAAGTACCGTCCGCCGGGAATTCATAGCCGTAGGTCGCCCATTCCTTCACGCCGCCGAACGCCTTCACCGTCTGTCCGTTGACAGACAGGCAGAACAGGTCGCAGCCGGCTTCGGTAGACGTCTTGTAGTCGAACGCGAACACATCGCCCGCCTTCGCTTCCACCGTAGTCAGCACGGAAGCGGAAGAAGTATCCTTGCCCGTGTTCGTGCTGACCAGCACCGTGCGGTCATCCTTTTCCGCAACCGCCATCGGCCAGGCGTATTCATCCGTAGAATTGGTGAAGGACAGCGGTGCCGCCGTGCCTTCCACATTCAGCGCGCGGTTCAGTTCCGCTTCATCCGTCGGCGGAATCGAGGGCTTTTCGCCCGGCAGGAACGCCAGCACATTCGTCTGCGTGTACTCATCGCCGAGGAAGAGACCGAACAGGCGGACAAACGCGTCCGTAGAGGTCTGAGAACCCGTTGCGAGGAAAGCCACATTGCCGAAGCGGTCAACCACAATCGAGGTCGGGACGCCATTGAGCCCGAAACCCGCAAAGAGGTTGAACGTTTCATGCCCGACCGGGAACGTCAGGCCATGCGACGCCACATATTCCGTCAGCTTCGCATCGTCATCGTTTTCATCGATGCTCAGCGCAAAGACTTCCACCTTGTCCTTGTACTGCTCATAGGCTTCCTCCAAGAAGGGGAACTCCGATTCACACGGGCCGCACCACGTTGCCCAGAGGTTAATCAGCACCATTTCCTTCTCCTTCAAGGTTTCGGAGAGGGTATGGGAAACGCCGTTAATGTCCGTAAAGGTAAAATCGGGCAGGGGCGCGCCAAGCGCGTACACCAAGGCAGTTTCTTCCGCCAGTGCAGCGCAGCCGAGGCACATCGCCAGTGCCAGAACCAGTGCCAGCATCTTCTTCATGAGGATTGCTCCTTTCACGTTCTGCGGCTTCCACCGCAGTCTTATAAAAATTATAAGGGGAAAAATGCATGATGTCAACCGAAAAAACTTCATAAATACAATTGGCGTGCGCAGCTCCCCTTTTTTTCGCCTCCAACAGCAGCGAAGAAGCGTAAGATTGTTTGGTGTTCCCATAACCAAAAAGCCCTGCCGCATTCACGACAGAGCCTTTTTGTGCCTTGATTACGCCTTGCCAGCGCAGCCCAGCACATCCACCATCTTGTGGGCGACCATCGCCTTCACCGCAGCACGGGCAGGCTTCAGGTACTGACGGGGGTCAAAGTGATCCGGATGCTCCGCAAAGTACTTGCGGATGCTCGCGGTCATCGCCAGACGAATGTCGGAGTCGATGTTGATCTTGCAGACCGCCATCTTCGCCGCCTTCGCCAGCTGCTCTTCCGGAATGCCAATTGCGTCGGGCATATTGCCGCCGAACTGGTTGATTTCCTTCACGAACTCCTGCGGGACAGAGGAAGCGCCGTGCAGGACGATCGGGAAGCCGGGCAGACGCTTGGAGCATTCTTCCAGCACCTCGAAGTGCAGCTGGGGCTTCTGACCGGGCTTGAACTTGTACGCGCCGTGGGACGTGCCGATGGCAATCGCCAGCGAGTCGCAGCCCGTGCGGGTCACAAACTCTTCGACTTCTTCCGGATGGGTGTACATTTCCTGACCATGCTCCACCTTCACGTCGTCTTCGACGCCGGCGAGCGTGCCAAGTTCCGCCTCGACGACCACGCCGTGGTCATGGGCATACTCGACGACCTTGCGGGTCAGGGCGATATTGTCCTCAAAGGACTTGGAGGAAGCGTCAATCATGACGGACGTGAAGCCGCCGTCGATGCAGCTCTTGCACAGCTCAAAGCTGTCGCCGTGGTCAAGGTGCAGCGCAATCGGGATATCGGGGTTCTCGATAACCGCCGCTTCCACCAGCTTCACCAGATAGGTGTGGTTGGCATACGCGCGCGCGCCCTTGGACACCTGCAGGATGACGGGAGCCTTCAGCTCACCCGCCGCCTCGGTGATGCCCTGAATGATTTCCATGTTGTTGACGTTGAAAGCGCCGACCGCATAGCCGCCGTCATACGCCTTCTTGAACATTTCCTTCGTCGTAACAAGCGCCATTGGATTTTCCCTCCTGATGCAATAATGTAGGGTTTCCACCGAACCTATTATAGCACATTCTGCCGAAATAGAAAAGGGGGTTTTTTCACAAGTTGTATTTTCTTTCACAAAGTTTTGGAGAAAAAAACGACCTCATCCCCCTTTTCGGCGGATGAAGCCGTATCAGCACGCAAAAGCAGCCTGAAAAAGTCGCCAACGCAATCGCGCAAAAGGGTCAAGCGTAGGGATTTCATCCCGTTTCATTCGCCCTTGGGTTTCCCCCAATTAACACGCGGAAGCAGCCTGAAAGAGAAGTCTACTCAATCGCGCGAAAGGGAGTCCAGAGGGTCGAAGACCCTTTGGTGGAGTCCAGAGGCAAAGCCTCTGGTTACTGCCCCTCTTCCGTCCGCTCCACCGTGCCGACGTAGATGATTTCGCTCTTTGCCTTGTAGGTGTCGGTGTACATCAGCTTGCGCTCGGTTTCCGCGCCGCCCACATATTTCACCAGGTAGCTTTCCACCACACAGCCGTCGGTTGCCTTGCGGTAGGTGTACTCTTGGTCAACATAGGTGGCGTAGGTGTGGTTCGTGTCCTTGCGGTATTCCGGCTCGGTCGGGGCGGGCAGGGTCTGCACCGTCACCGTTTCCAGCTCGTACTTCACGCCCTTGCCGAGGCTCTCGCCGTAAATCGACACCACGCACACCTTGTGCGACTTGTCGTAGCGGCTGTCCTTCATCACCGTCGCGACGATGAAAATCGTGCTGTTCGTGTCGTTGCGGAACTTGAAGTCAATGCGGTTGTCGGATACCGTCGCGTCCTTGCCGTAGTCGGTGTAGCCTACCGCGTCGGAGTGCGGCTCGCGCTTGAGAATCGTCATGTTCGCTTTCGCCGCCGCGAGGTACATCGTCGTGCTCGCCTGACACACGCCGCCGCCGTAGCCCATGCGCTGATCGCCATACGCGTACTCAATCGCCTGATAGAAGCCGTTTGCCTTCGTGCGCTTGCCCACAACCGTATTGAAGGAGAACGTTTCGCCCGCTGCAAGCATCTTGCCGTTGATGCGCTCGAACGCCACCTGAATGTTCAGGTTACGCTCTTCCGTGCTGGTGGTCGAAATCGGGGTGTACGCCGTCGCGCGCAGCTGAATCTGCGGCTCCAGCATGGCTTTGGTCGTGGTCGGCTGAAGCTCGCGCGTCGTCAGCTCCACCTCGCCGCTGACCAGGGACGACATCATCTGGTACACCTGATTTTTCGCCTCGGTCGTGTCCATATAGCGCCCGACGGTCTCCGGCTGAATCGTCAGCGGATTGTTGAAATTGTTGGAATCGAAGATAATATGCGCATCCACCGGTTGGATGTACGCCTGCTGCGCGATGCTGAGCAGGATGTTGTCAATCACCACATTGTCGCCGCTGGGCGTGGCGGAATAGCCCTCGTAGGGATTTTCCGCCAGAGCGTCCATCGTGGCTTTGCGCGCGTCAATGCCGCCTTCTGTGTGCCCCGGCTGCCACGCCGCGTCGAGGGCTTCCCGCACATCGACGGTCATGTTCAGGTCGGCGCTCGTGATTTCCCTCACCAGCTGACCGGCGTACATCAGGCGCACCTTCCACGCGTCGCGCTGCTGATTCGCGTGCGCCGTGACCGCCTCTTCCGCCTCCGCGCGGGTCATGCCGCCGAGGTGGATGCCGTCCACATACACGTTCGGGACGTACTTGTCGTCATATGCCGTCACCGACGCGACCAGCGCTTCCCGCTCGTTCTGCTCCTGGATGGCATTGCTGATGCCGCCGCCCGCTGCGACCAGCCCGCAAATTACCGCCACCGCGCACGCGCAGAACAGGATGCGCTTGAGCAGCTTTTGCCCCGACGGCTTGCGGCGGACAGGCTCGTTCTTCGGCTCGCGATGCTCCGGGTTGAAGCCCCCCAGCCCCGTCGGCGGATGATTGCCGCCGCCATTGCCGCCGCTTCCGCCATTGCCGTTCGCCGGATACTGCGGAAAATTCGCCGGATACATCGGCTGCTGCTGCCATCCGCCATAATTCTGCTGCGGATACGGCGGATTCTGCGGGCGCTGCGGATTCATCGGCTGATTCGGCATCATCTGCCCGCCGCGAATCGGCTGATTGCGCCCGGTGTTCATGCTTTGCTGATGCTGCCCCCATGAGAACTGCTCCAATTGGTGCGCCGCATCGAGCGGCTGCACGCCGTTGTTCCAGCCCTGCTGCGGCTGCATGGGCGTCCCCTGCACGCCGCGGAAGCCGCGCATTTGCCCGCTTTGCGCATATTGGCTCCCCTGCCCCGGCTGATTCATCCCCTGCGGGCGCATCGGCTGGGCCGCACCCATCGGCTGAGCCGCACTCATCGGCTGCATGGGCGGATTGGCGCTCTGCTGCGCCGGGAGCGGCTGCGGATTCCGGCGCGGCGGATTTGTCGGCTGCATGGGCGCGTCTTCCGTGCGGATAAGGGGGATGCTGTTGTCCAGCGTCTGCTGCCCGGCATACTGCGCCGCGTTCAGCTGCGTGCGGCGGCGGCGCGGCTGCCTGTTGTCGTTGAATTCGGACATGGTTTCAGCACCCCTTTCTGATGGCAATTCGGTATTTCTTCATCTTATATCTATCACATGATTTCAGCATCTTCCACTGCTTGCAGCAATTTCTCCACATCATCTGCCGCCCTTGCCCACATCGGCGCGGTGCAGCCGACCATGCCGTGGCGGTCGCCATCGCCATGGAAGTCACTGCCGCCGGTGACCAGAAAGCCCATGCGCCGCGCGATCAAATCCAGCAGGGGCGTAGCGCGTCCGGCGGACGGGTGGTAAACCTCAACGCCCCGCAAGCCCTGCTCCTGCCAAACGCCGAGCAGGTGGCGCAGCAGCGCGCCGGTCTTTTCCAGCTCCACCGGGTGCGCCAGAACAGGCACGAAACCGCTTTCCCGCATCAGCGGCAGCGCCTCCGCCATGCTCAAGCGCTCCCCCGCCACATACGCCGGTGCGCCATCCGCCAGAAAGCGGTCAAACGCCTCGCGCGTGTCCGCCACATAGCCGCGGCTGACCATCGCGCGGGCGATATGCGGCCGACCGACGCTGCCCTTGGCTTCGCGGGCGATTTCGTCGTAATCCAGCGGATAGCCCAGCGCGTTCAGCTTCTCCACCATCTGCCGCGCGCGTCCGAGCCGCATTTGGGACAGCGCCCGAACCTTGCGGTGCAGGGGCGTATCCGTCCCGCGCCCGTAGCCGAGCAGGTGCAGGCCGGGCATATCGCGCAGGGACAATTCGACACCTTGCAGAATCGGCATCGGCGTGGGTTTCCCCAGCAGCTGCGCCGCGCCGTCAAACGTGTCATGGTCGGTCACGGCAAGGAGCGTCACGCGGTGCTTGTCCGCCAGCGCCACCAGCTCCGCGGGCGTAAGCAGCCCGTCGGAGGAGGTGGTGTGGGTGTGCAAATCAGGCTTCATGGGGGTCAGTTGGGTGATTTTCGGGCGCATCCGCTGTCTTATCAGGCGTTTCAGCGCTCTTTTCAGGCGTTTCGGCGGACTTTTCGGAACCTTCTTCCTTCTTTTCGTCCGCCATATCCTGCATCATCACATCGCCCGTGGTGCGGGTGTCGGCATCCTGAATATCCGGCAGCGCGCCCGTTTCCATCAGGGTGACGAACTCGCGGCGGCTGATGGTGTCGTACTTAAGCAGCGCTTCCACCAGCTTTTCCATGCGGTCGCGGTTGGCACTCAGGGCGTCCACCGCCTTCTGGTAGCATTCCTCCAGCAGGCGCTTGACTTCCGCGTCGATGCGCGCCGCCATTTCTTCGCTGTACCCGCGGCTCTGCCCGAACTCCATGCCGACGAACACTTCCTGATCGCCGTCAAGATAGACCGGGCCCAGCTTTTCGCTCATGCCGAACTGCGTCACCATGCGGCGGCAGACCTCCGTCGCCTTCTTCAGGTCGCTCGTTGCGCCGGTGGTGAACTCGCCCAGATAAAGCTGCTCCGCGGCATGACCGCCCAGCCCCATCGCCACGAAGTCCATCAGCTGGCTGTAGGTCTGCAAATCGTCCTCTTCCGTCGGCAGGGACAGCGTGTAGCCGCCCGCCTGCCCGCGCGGGACGATGGTAATCAGGTGCACCTCGTCGCAGTTGGGCAGGACGTGCCCGACGATGGCGTGACCCGCCTCGTGGATGGCAACCATGCGCTTGTCGCGCTGCGTCACCTTGTGGCTGCGCTTCTCCGGGCCCATCTGCACGCGGGAGATTGCCTCCACCAGCGTCTGCTGATTGATGGCCTTCAAGCGCCCGCGCGCCGCCAGAATCGCGGCTTCATTCATGATGTTTTCCAGCTCCGCGCCGGTGGAGAAGGGCACGCGCTTGGCGATATTCTCCAAATCCACATCATCCGCAAGGGGCTTGCCCTTGGCGTGCACCTTCAGGATGGCAACACGCCCCGCCATATCGGGGTAATTGACGAGAATCGTGCGGTCAAAGCGGCCGGGACGCAGCAGCGCGGGGTCAAGAATGTCGCGGCGGTTCGTCGCCGCCATGACAATAACGCCCTCGTTGATTGCGAAGCCGTCCATCTCGACCAGCAGCTGGTTCAGCGTCTGCTCGCGTTCGTCGTGTCCGCCGCCCAGCCCCGCGCCGCGATGGCGACCCACCGCGTCAATCTCATCAATAAAGATGATGGACGGGGCAGCGCGCTTGGCTTGGTCGAACAGGTCGCGGACGCGGCTCGCGCCCACACCCACGAACATCTCCACAAAGTCAGAGCCGGAAATGGAGAAGAACGGCACGCCCGCCTCGCCCGCAACCGCCTTCGCCAGCAGGGTTTTGCCCGTGCCGGGCGGGCCGATGAGCAGCACGCCCTTGGGGATGCGCGCGCCCATGTCAATGTACGCCTTGGGGTTGCGCAGGAAGTCCACCATTTCCTTGAGTTCTTCCTTCTCTTCCTCCGCGCCCGCGACATCGGCGAACGTCACCTTGTTCTTGTTCGGGTCATGGATGCGCGCCCGGCTTCTGCCGAAGTTCATCACCTTGCCGTTGCCGCCGGTCTGCGCGCGCATAATCAGCCAGAACATCACGCCGCAGAGCACCAGCGAAATCGCCAGCGGAATCAAATCATACCACCACGGGGTGGTCAGCGGCTGACGGTAGATGATGGTGAACGGCAAATCCTTGACGGACACCTCGTCCAGCGGCTTATTAAGCTTCGCCGCCTGCATTTGCCGCGCGGTGACGATGAAATCAGCGCCGATGATGGTTTCAAAATCGTAGTTTTTGTCAGGGAAATCCGCGTCGGCGACCGTTGTTGTTGTCGTCACGCCCACCAGCGACGTGCCGCGGATGGCGACGGAGCGAACCTGCCCCTCCTCAATCATCGTCAGCAGCTGGGGATAGGTGATGCGGCGGTCACGGGTATTGCTGCCAAAGCCGTTGGTGAACAGCATCGAAATGGTGAGCACCATCAGCAGCAAAACCGCGACGTAGCCGAACATCCCGCGAGACTTCTTCAATGCGAGCATCCTCCTTCCGTTCCAGCGCCATCCGCCTGTTGCGGCGTATACCCATATAGACGAATGACGTGTGCGGAAAAATCCATCTTTACAAAAATTTTATCTTTATTGGGGGAAGAATCGGCTGATTTATTCGCGCGCCGCGCCGTACACGCGGCTGTCCAGCACGCCGATGTCCGGCAGATTGCGGTACTTCTCGGCAAAATCCAGCCCATAGCCGACGACGAACTCATCCGGAATCTTGAAGCAGTGGTAATCCACCGTCAGGTTGTGTTCGGGATTGCGGCGGTCGGGCTTGTCCAGCAGCGTCGCAATGCGGATGGAGGACGCGCCGCGGCCCATCAAATACTTGCCGAGGTAGAACAGCGTGTTGCCGCTGTCCACAATGTCCTCCACAATCAGCACGTCGCGCCCCTTGATGGACACGGACAGGTCTTTCTCCAGATTGACCACGCCGGAGGACTTGGTGGAGTTGCGATAGCTCGACAGCGCCATGAAATCCAGCGTCACGGGCAAATCGACCTCGCGGATGAGATCGGAGAAGAAGACGCTCGCGCCCTTCAAAATGCAGACCATCACCAGATCGCGTCCCTGATAGTCGTGGGTGATTTCCCGTCCCAGCTGGGCAACGGCCTTCTGGATGTCCTCACGCTTGACGAGAATCTTCGTCATGTCTTGATACAGCTTGGCATTGGTGTCCATCGTGTTGTCCTCCTAATATTATATGTGAGTATCAGTTGCTCTTGTCTTCGCGCAGGGGTGCGCCGCACACCTTGCACTGCTCCAGGTTTTTGTACGGTTCGTCGTCAATCTGCGTCCACTTGAAGGATGCCGTCAGCGGGCGATACCGCTGATTGATGGACGCGCAGTTCGGGTCGATGTGGTAATACGTTCCGCCGTTTTGGTTGTAATAGAGAATCAAGTCCGGATGGCTGGTGTTCAGCACGGGCTGGGTGGCAAGGGCGTTGGTCGGGGTGGCGGTGCTTTCCTGCTCGTTGCTTTGCAGCGTCGCGGGGTCAACGTACCACACGCCGTCCTCCTTGACCATGCGCACCTTCCACAGGTAGACGCTTTCGCCCAGGGTGTTGTTCTTGTTGATGACGGCGCGCACCGTCACCATGCGGGCGATGTCGTTCGATGTGCCCGTGATGGCCGTGAAATCCCAGCTGACGGGCGTGCGATTGGTCAGCACCTCGCCGAAGAGCTTCTGCGTCACCGCGTCCGTGCCGCCCTTGATGCTGCTGCGCCACGACGGGGCCGTCAGGTTGACCATTTGGCTGATGGCGTTGTTCTTCCACAGCGTGAAGAAGGAATGCAGCTGCGCGTAGCACTCCTCGGAGTCATCCACAGGCGTCGCGGTGGGCGTGGGCGCGGGATTGGGCGTGTCCGTCGCGGTCAGGTTGACATCGAGGTTATTGCCCGATGTACTCCCCTGCTGCATCTGGCCGGACTGATTCGGCTGCGCGGGGTTCTGATTGTCCGCCGCATTCGTCGCCAGTGCGCTGACGAGGCAGACGACCGCCGCCGACGCCAGCAAAAGCGACAGCACCAGCCGCGCGTTAGGCGTAACCAGCTCGCGGAGCCACATCGCGGCGATGCTCGCCACCGCGCCGACGAGGACGACCCACTTCACCGCCGTCCACGCAAAGACCATGCTCAAGATGAAAAGAATCGGCAGCACGCCGAACATCAATACTTTTGCAATCGTATCCCACGGAATTTCCCTGCGCGCCGCCGGCTGCACCCGGAAGCCGCTGCGCCCCGACGTCGGGTACACACGCTGACCGTCGGGGGTGTACTGCGCGTACTGCTGCTCCGGCGGCAAATCCGTTTCCTGCGGATTCTGCTGGCTGTACCCCTGCTGATACCCCTGCTGCTCGTAGGGCTGCTGATACCCGCCGGGCTGCACAAACCCCTGCTGGTCATACGGCTGCTGCTGATAAGGCTGCTGGGCGTATGGCTGCTGATACCCCTGCTGCTCATAGCCCTGCCCATACGGCTGCTGATAACCTTGCTGACCATAGGGCTGCTGGTATCCCTGCTGACCGTATGGCTGCTGGTATCCCTGCTGACCATATTGCGGCTGCCCATAGCCGTTTTGCGGCGCGTAGCCCTGACCATAGGCATCATTGGGCGCGTAGCCGCCATTCGGGGCATAGCCCTGCGCCGGCGGATAATTGCCCTGCGAAAAACCAGGCTGCTGAGGATTCTGTCCGGCGTCCCCGGCGCCATCATAGGGTGGACGGCTGTTGCTCATCCGGCTTCCTTTCCTTTCTTCCGCGCGTTTGTGCGCGAAGTTCCCTGCCGCGCCTGTGGACGGAGGGCATTTTGTCCCTCCCCCGCGCGGACTTTCACGCAAGCGCCTGAATCGCGCTTTACATGATAACGCATCTTACAGTATAGCACAAAAAAATGGCTTGTAAATAAGAAATCGGAAAAATTCACGGTTTGTTCGCCTGTAAGATGGAAAGATTTTTACTTCGGTGCGCGTTTCCGTCCTCCATTCCGCATTATTTTCGCTTTTCCGCTTGCAAAAGTCGTTCGGCTATGGTAAGATAGAGCGTGCCGACGAAAGTCAGCGAAATATTGGAAGCGATGACCGGGAAACAGTAGCGCGTGCAAGTCCCCTTCCTATTTCCAAATGAGAATGTGCCAAGATGCGAAGCGAATTTTTTCTGCTGGCTAACGGGAGTGAAACGCAGCGTAGCAGCGCTACGCTAAGTGGAACGAGCGGACGCCAGAAGGAAAAAGGCGCGAGCAGATGGCACAGGCGAATGCAGGAAATAGGATATCAGAGAGCCGCCGGGTGGTGCGAGGCGGCAGGGCGCACGGCGTGAACCTTCATCCCGTGAGTTTTTCGGCGTGGGCAGCCTTATCGCCTATCAAGCGGCGGCAGCGGGATTTTTTCCTTTGCCGCAAGACGAGTGGTACCGCGGATTCAGTCCGTCTCATCAAACGATGGGACGGGCTTTTTTCATCCAACTGTAAGGAGGAACATCCGGAATGAACGAGAAGATCGAAGCCCTGAAAAGCAGCTTTGATTCCGAGCTGAAGAAGATCGCCAACATGGTGGATCTGGAAGCCCTGCGCGTGAATTACCTCGGCCGCAAGGGCAAAGTGACCGACGCGCTCAAGGGCATGGGCGGCTTGACCGACGAGCAGAAAAAGACCGTCGGGCGCGAGACGAACGAGCTGAAAACCGCCATCACCGTCGCCTTGGCGGAAAAGCTGGAAGCGCTCAAGGCACAGGAATTGCAGCGCGAAATCAACGCCCTGCCCGAATTTGACATCTCCATGCCGCCGGACATGACCCGCGGGTCGTATCACCCGATTACGCTGGTGCAGCGCCAGTGCGAGCAGGTGTTCAAGTCGATGGGCTTCACGGTGGAGGATTACGCCGAGGTGGTGACGGACTACGAGTGCTTCGAGAGCCTGAACATTCCGAAGTTCCACCCCGCGCGCGACATGCAGGACACCTATTATCTGGACAACGGGCAGCTGCTCAAAACGCAGACCTCCGCCGCCCAGAACGCCATCTACCGCCGCTACCGCGACGCGCTGGTGAACGACGGCGTGCCGATTAAGGCGATTTTCCCCGGCCGCTGCTTCCGCAACGAGGCGACCGACGCCTGCCATGAGAACACGTTCTTCCAGATGGAAGGCATCATGGTGGACAAGGACATCTCCATCGCGAACCTGATCTACTTCATGAAAACGATGCTGAGCGAGGTGTTCCGCAAGGACATCAAAGTCCGCCTGCGTCCGGGCTTCTTCCCGTTCGTTGAGCCGGGCTTTGAGCTGGATATCTCCTGCCTCATCTGCGGCGGCACGGGCTGCCCGTCGTGCAAGCATTCCGGCTGGCTGGAGCTGTGCCCCTGCGGCATGATTCACCCCGAAGTATTGAAGGCCGGCGGCATCGACCCGGAGCAGTACACCGGCTTCGCGTTCGGCTTGGGCATGACGCGCCTTGCCATGATGAAGTACGGCGTGAAGGACATTCGCGACCTGAACAGCGGCAGCCTGACGCGCCTGGCGCAGTTCACGGACGACGAGTAATGCGGAGGAAAGACGAACATGCTGATCTCAATGAACTGGATTTCCGACTTCGTTGACCTGACGGGTCTTGACAAAATGGCGCTGATTCGCCAGTTCTCCCTGTCCACGGCGGAAGTTGAGAATGAAATTTTCCACAAGGGCGCGGATTTGTCCGGCGTTGTCGCCGCGCAGATCGTCAGCGTAGAGAATCACCCCGAATCCCACAAGCTGCACCTGCTGAAGGTGGACGCGGGCGACGGGCAGCTGACCGACGTGGTCTGCGGCGCGCCGAACGTGCAGCTGGGCATGAAAACCGCGTTCGCGAAGGTGGGCGCGCAGCTGGGCGACATCACCATCAGCCCGCGCAAGCTCGCCGGGTACACGTCCTACGGCATGTGCTGCTCGGAGAAGGAAATCGGCATCAGCGACGACAATTCCGGCATCATGGTCATCCCGGAGGATGTTCCCTGCGGCACGGACTTGAAGGCGCTCTACCCCATTGACGATATTATCTTCGAGGTGGACAACAAGTCCCTGACGAACCGCCCCGACCTGTGGGGGCACTACGGCATGGCGCGCGAGTTTTCTACCCTGTCCGGCCGTCCGCTGAAAGCCCTGCCCGTGGCGGATTTGGCGGCGTACAGCGACCTGCCCGCCATCGACATGAAGATTGAAGACCCGCTGTGCCAGCGCTACTCCTGCCTGCGGGTGGAGAACATCAACCGCCACGTCAGCCCGATGGCGATGCGTATCCGCCTGAATTACTGCGGTATGCGCGACATCAACTTCCTCGCCGACCTGACGAACTACCTGATGCTGGAAATGGGGCAGCCGATGCACGCCTTCGACAGCCGCAAGGTGGAGAAAATCCGCATCCGCCGCTTCCCGGAGAGCTTCCCCTTCCAGACGCTGGACAAGGTGGAGCGCACCATCGACCCGAACACGCTGATGATCTGCAACGGCGACAAGCCGGTTGCCATCGCGGGCATCATGGGCGGTCTGGACAGCGAAATCGTCGATGACACGACGAGCCTGACGCTGGAATCCGCCACCTTCGACGCGGCGTCCGTCCGCAAGAGCAGCGTCCGCCTCGCCCACCGCACCGACGCCTCCGCCCGCTACGAAAAGAGCCTTGACCCGGAAATGACGACCGTCGGCATCGCCCGCTTCGTCAAGCTTTTGCAGGAATACGACCCGGAGATGCGCGTCACCTCCCGCCTGACCGACGAGTACGCCTTCCACTATCCGAAGGTGCAATTGTCCTTCGACAAGGCGTTTGTTGACCGCTATACCGGCATCAACATTTCCTCCGACGAAATCATGCACACGCTGACCGCGCTGGGCTTCGGCATGACGCGCAACGGCGATTCCTTCACCGCGGACGTCCCCTCCTGGCGCGCGACGAAGGACGTAACCATCAAGGCGGATATCATCGAGGAAATCACCCGCATTTACGGCTACGACAACTTCGACCTGCACACGGCGGAATCCCCGCTCTACCCGGTTCGCATGTCCACTGAAAAGACGGTGGAGGACAAATTGAAGGACATCCTCGTCAAGCGCTATTCGCTGCACGAGGTGCATTCCTACATCTGGCAGTACGCCGACGACTACAAGAAGCTCGGCATCGCCGTCGAGGACAACGTGAAGCTGCTCAACGCCTCCAACCCCAACATTGAGACGCTGCGCCGCTCCATGATTCCCACCCAGCTGTGCCAGGTGAAGGGCAACACGGGCTATGCGCCGTCGTTCGGCATCTTTGAAATCGGTCACGTCATCGACGGCGTGGACGAGAACAAGCTGGCGAAGGAGCACAAGAAGCTGTGCGTGACGCTCTTCAGCAAGGTCGATAACGTGGAAACGCTGTATTTCCGCCTGCGCGACATGCTGTGCGTCGCCGTGAGCGACATCCTGCACAAGGATTTGTCCTTCCACGCAATGACCGCGACCCACTCCTATGAGCATCCGAAGAACCTGAACGCCATCGTGCTGGACGGCGTTGAACTCGGCGAAATCGGCGTGGCGCACCCGGTTGTCGGCAAGAACATCGACAAGAAGGCGGCAATTGTGTTTGCCGAAATCGACACGGAAGCGCTTGCGTCCATCGCGCCCGCGCCCATCGTCTACCGTGAGCCGTCCCGCTTCCCCGGCATGGAGCAGGATTTGACCTTCGTGGTCAATCGCTGCCAGCCGATTCTGGACGCGGTGAAGGCGGAGAACTCCCCGCTGGTGCAGAAGGTGACCGTGCTGGGCACATACAGCGACATCACCGGCAAAACCATCACGATTCGCCTCTCCTTCTCGCACCCGGAGCGCACGCTCACCCGCGACGAAGTGCAGGCGGTTGTTGACGGCGTGGTTGCGCGGCTGAAGGGTCAAGGGATTGAACTGAAGAAGTAACTTCCTCTATATATGCATCTTTCTTCCTCCGAAACGCGGCTGTGTTTCGGAGGTTTTTTCTTTGCGCCAAGGACGCGCAGACTGCCGCGGCAGCTGACCTGACCGCCGCACAGGATGCCCTGGCCGCGACGAAAGATGCCCTGACCGCCGCGCAGAACGATAAGGCCGCTGCGGAAGCTGACCGCGAAGGAAAACGAACTGGCGAACGTGCAGAACACCCTCGCCGCGACGGAAAACGTGCTGGCACTGACGCAGGATGCCCTTGGCACGAACGAATCACTGATTACGATTATCAAGGAATCGCTGGTGGCGAAGGATGGCGTCGCGGCGAACGCCGTGGCGGCGAAGGAGCCGATGCTCTTCCTGCACCTGCTCTCCACCGACGCTGCCACCCTGACCGGCACGGACACCACCGCGCTGGATGCGGAAAACTACCTCATCGTCACCGTCGGCGAGCAGACCTGCGCGCCCATCCCGATGCCGGAAGAGGGCAGCTACTTCTGCCTGATTCACGGCATCAACATGAATCTGTTCCACATCACCGCGGACGGCATTGAACTGGTCAACGACAGCGCCGACCACAACTGCCTTGCGCTGGGCGAAATCACGATGACCATCGTCAGCCGCGACGCGCTCAAGCAGGAATAATCTTCTTTCCCCTGCCCCCTCTGCTTTTGTCGGCGGAGGGGCGTTTTTTGTGTTTCCGCGAAATTCGAGATTGACAACTTCCCCCGATGGTGGTAAACTGGAAAAAACGGAAGTTTTCTGCCCATTTTCGTCGCTTGTTAGGAGGATTGCTATGAGCCCCATTGCCGCCCGGAAAAAGACCATCATCTGGATGATTGCCGCCATCGTGCTGGCAGTCTCTTCCATCGCACTTGGTGCCGGTCTCATCGTCAGCCACAATTCGCTGACGGACACCCGGAATCAGCTGACGGACACGCAGAGCGCGCTGTCCTCCACCCAATCCACCTTGGCGGACACCGAAAACAGCCTGTCCGCCGCGAAGGACACCCTCGCATCCACCGAAGCGACCCTCGCGGAGACGCAGACCACGCTGGACACGACCGCCGCCGCCTTGACGGATACCCAGACCACCCTCGCATCCACCGAAGCCACCCTCGCCGAAACGCAGGGTACGCTTGCTGACCGCGAAACTGAACTGTCCGCGACGAAGGACACCCTCGCGTCCACCGAAGCCACCCTCGCCGAAACGCAGGGCACGCTTGCTGACCGCGAAACTGAACTGTCCGCCACAAAGGACACCCTCGCATCCACCGAAGCCACCCTTGCCGAAACGCAGGGTACGCTTGCTGACCGCGAAACCGAGCTGTCCGCGACAAAGGACACCCTCGCATCCACCGAAGCCACCCTCGCCGAAACGCAGGGCACGCTTGCTGACCGCGAAACTGAGCTGTCCGCCACAAAGGGCACCCTCGCGTCCACCGAAGCCACCCTCGCCGAAACGCAGACTGCCCTGAACAGCCGCGACACCACGCTGGCATCCACGAAGGACACGCTGATGATCACCCAGACCAAACTGGCGGCAGTGAAGGACACGCTGTCCACCACGCAGAACGAACTGGACACGCTGAAAGCATCCCTGCCGGCAAAGGAATATGAACTGGAGAACACGAAGGAAGCGCTCGCCGCGACGGAAGCCGAACTGGCGGTGACGCAGAACACGCTGACTGCCGCGCAGACGGAGCTGTCCGACACAAAAACCAGCCTGTCCGCCACTGAAACCGAGCTGACCGCGACGAAGGACACCCTTGCCGCCGCCACGACGGAATTGTCCGACACCAAGACGGCGCTGACCGCCACCGAAGCCGAGCTCACGACGACGAAAGACACCCTGACCGCAAAGGAAGCCGAGCTCACGACGACGAAGGACAGCCTGACCGCGAAGGAAGCCGAACTCACCGCGACGAAGGACAGTCTGACCACCGCGGAAAACGAACTCGCCGCGACGAAGGACAGTCTGACCGCGAAGGAATCCGAACTCGCCGCAACGAAGGACACCCTGACCGCGAAGGAAGCCGAACTCACCACGACGAAGGACAGCCTGACCACCGCGGAAAACGAACTCGCCGCGACGAAGGACAGCCTGACCACCGCCACGACGGAGCTGGAAGCCACAAAGGCAACCCTGGCCGCGACAGAGGCGGAATTGACGACGACGCAGGAAACCCTCGCCGACGCACAGGCGATTCTGGCGGCATCGAACGAATCGCTGAGCTTCGCGAAGCTGAACCCGGCGACGCGCGGCACTGACCCCGGCATTGCGCCCTCCCCGATGGCAAGCGCGGTTCGCGACCCGTCGGAAGCCGTCGCGTTCCTGCTTGTGACGGTCGGCACAAAGACGTACGAGCCGATTCCGCTGCTGGAGGACGGGTACTACCGGCTGATTCACGGCGTGTGCGTGAACATCATCCACGTCACGGAGACGAGCATCGAGATGACCGACGCCAGCTGCGCCGACCACGACTGCATCGCGCAGGGCATCGTGACGCTGGAGAACAAGGACACGCGTGAAGGCGGCAGCTATATCATCTGCCAGCAGAACTTTGTGACGCTGCGGCTCTGCACCCGCGCGGAGCTGGAAGCGGAAGGCATTGTGCTGCAATAATCGAGGATTTGACCGGGGGTGCTTGGCGGCATCCCCGGTTTTTGCTGGCAGCAAAACACCAAAAAGCTCCACGCGGAAGGAGTAAGGAAGAGAACTCAACTCAATCGCGCAAAGGGGTCAAGGGGCAATGGTAGATTGTCAAGCAAGTGCAACACCGAAAAAGACCTCAAAAGGGGTGCGCCAGCCTAATCTTTTGCGGG
>JABLTM010097801.1_pt1 | contig 17821 bp, 17 predicted proteins | sample 7160121 | NCBI WGS metagenome assembly JABLTM01 (sample SAMN14651224, study PRJNA627086) | human gut metagenome | isolation source: feces | host: Homo sapiens
AAAGGAATTAGCTAAAGCTGTAATTCCTTTAACCTAATCAATTCAAATACTGCTTGTATACGCGATTTTACACCTAATTTTTGAATTACATTTGATATATGATTTCTCACTGTTTTTTCACTAATATTTAACTTTCTAGCAATATCTTTTGTAGAATAATTCTTGACTAATAAATGAAATATTTCTTTTTCTCTTGGGGTTAATATAATATTCATAGTCCACTTCCTTAATAGTAGTATATGAAAATTATATTATTTGGTGTTTTGTAAAACAGTAAATAAATTTTTTGCCACTTCTTTAGGTAAGACTTCTTCTAATTGTTCAAGCGTCGCTTCTTTTAATTTTTTAACAGAACCAAAATGTTTTAATAATTCTTTTTTACGTTTTGGTCCAATACCTTCAACATCATCTAAAATAGACTGAAATAAAGATTTAGAACGAACATTTTTATGAAATGAAATCGCATAGCGATGGACTTCATCTTGCATACGTGTTAGTAAAAAGAAGAGTTCACTTTTTTTATCAATACTAATTTCATTAAAGTCACTATCAATTAAAACAGCAGTTGAATGATGATCATCTTTGGCTAGCCCACATACTTTAATACCAATATTTAAGCTATCAATGACTTCTTTTGCAACTTTAATCTGTCCTTTACCACCATCAACAATAATCAAGTCTGGTTTTTTTAATCCTTCTACAAGTACTCGATAATATCGACGATAAATAACTTCTTTCATACTACCGTAATCATCTGGTCCTTCAACTGTTTTGATTTTAAATTTACGATAATCTTTTTTAGAAGGTACCCCATCAACAAAGCAAACCATTCCTGCAACTGCATAAGCTCCTTGGATATTAGAGTTATCAAACAATTCAATTCTTCTAGGAGTAACCATATTTAATTTTTCTCCCAATTGTTTAATAGCACCTACCGTTGCCTTTTGATTCTTTTCAATCAATAAAAATTTCTTTTCTAAAGCTTCTTTTGCATTATTTGTTGCCATTTCTACAAGTTTTGCTTTTTGACCTTTTTGAGGTTTAATGATCTTGCATTCAACTATTTCTTCTAACAAAGTTGTATCAATATCCTCTGGTAATAGAATCTCTTTAGGATATGTATTTTCTTGATAAAAACCAACAATAAATTGTGTAATTTGTTCATGGACATCTTGTAAAGGTACTAGATTTAAATCTCTTGCAAGTAATTTTCCATTTCTCATAAAGAAAAGTTGTAAAGAAAGATACCCTTTATCTTGATAATAGCCAAAAATATCTCGATCAATTTGATCTGCAAATTGAACATGTTGTTTACTTGTAACATGATTGATATGCTGAATCAAATCACGGTATTCTTTCGCAAGTTCAAAATTTAAACTTTCTGAAGCTTGCATCATTTTATTTTGTAAATCATCGATGATTTCTTTGGTATCTCCTTGAATAAACTGTGTAATTTGTTTGGTTATTTTTTTATATTCTTCTTCATCTACTTCATTGACACATGGCCCTAAACATTGATTCAATTGATAGTAAAGGCATGTTTTTTTTGGAATGTGATTACATTTTCTTAGAGGATACAGACGATTTAATAATTTAAATGTTTCTCTAGCTGCTGTACCATCTGGAAAAGGGCCAAAGTGTTTATGTTTTTTATCCTTAGCGTTTCGAACGATTTTCAATCGTGGGTGTCTTTCTTTTGTTAATTGGATATATGGATAATATTTATTATCCATAAAACTAATATTGTATTTAGGTGCATAATCTTTAATTAGATTGATTTCTAATAAAAGGGCTTCCTTTTCACTATCTGTCACAATATATTCAAAATCAACAATTTCTTGAACAAGCTTTGTTGTTTTATAATTATGACTTCCTGCAAAATAAGAAGAAACCCTATTTTTTAATTTTTTTGCTTTTCCAACATAAATCACCGTACCATCTTTATCTTTCATTAAATAACAGCCTGGTTGCATTGGTAAAAGTGATAGCTTATCTTTAATATATTGAAGATCCATTATTCAAAATATACCACTGTTGCACCTAATCCACCTTCATTTGGTCCACCATCTTGATAAGATTTTACATATTTATTTTTATCCAATAACTTTCGAACACCTTTTCTTAAAACACCTGTTCCCATTCCATGGATAATTCGTACTGTTGAATAATTTGATACGAGTGCTCCATCAATAAATTTATCTACTGCATTCATTGCTTCTTCATAACGCATACCAATAATATTAAGTTCATAACTTTGTTTATTAGCTCTTCGTAATGAACGGATATTAGATGTTTCTTTCTTTTCTGGGACTTTTTCATGCATAAATTGAACTTCTGTTTTTTTAGCATTCAATTTTAAACCACCCATTGAGATCGTCAACATTCCTTTTTTATTGATGTCAACAACCTCTCCTTGTCGATTGACAGATAATACTTTAACAATATCACCTATTTTATAATCATGATCTTCATGATTTTCAACTTGTTTCTTTTGATGTTTTAAATCACCTAATTGTTTTTTAGCTTGAATAACTTGATGCGGCTTAATTTGTCCTTGTAATTCTTTTAAAATTTCATCTGCTTTATTTTGTGCTTCTTCAAGAATCTTATTCGCATCACTTTGAGCCTCTTCAATCATTTTTTCTTTTTTAGATTGATAATTATCAATCAATTGTTGATAATGCTTTTCTTTATCTGCTGTTTCTTTTTGTAATTTTTCAAGAGCTTCTTTTTCTTGTAAAACAGCTGATAATTCTGATTGTAATTTTTCTAATAACTTTTGTGATGTTGTCATACTTTCATCTTTGATGATGAAAGCATGTTGAATAATGTCTTGATTTAAACCTAAATGTTTTGAAATTTCAATAGCATAAGAATTTCCTACGCTACCATCCAATAAACGATAAGTAGGTTGCATTTTTTCTTGATCAAATTCAACCGAAGCAATTTTAATATAATCTGATTCTTTCGCAAATTCTTTTAATGCACTATAGTGAGTAGAAGCTAAAATATAAGCACCTTTTTTATGTAAATAAGTTAAAATAGCTTCTGCTAAACTTTCACCTTCTTTAGGATCAGTTCCTGAACAAATTTCATCAATTATAACCAAACTATTTTTTGTCGCATGTTGCGTAATAAAAACCAATCTTTTCATATGTGATGAAAAAGTAGAAAGCGATTGTTCAATAGATTGTTCATCTCCTACATCTACAAAAACATCATCAAATAATGGAAGTTTCGCTTGAGTGACAGGAATTGGAAGTCCACAAATAGCCATTAAAGAAAGTAAACCCGCTGTTTTTAAAGCAACTGTTTTACCTCCTGTGTTACTTCCACTAATGAGTAAAATATCTTGTGGTTTCTTTAAAACAATATCATTAGCAACAACTTCTTTTTGATCAATCAAAGGATGTCTCGCTTTAAGTAACTCAATTTCCTGACAATTTTCATCAACAACTGGCATCACCATATCTAACTTTTTGCCATATTCACTAATAGCAAAAACAGCATCCATTTCTATCATGATTTCTAAATCTTCATTTAAAACACGATCATAACTTCTTACCTTTTTTGTTAGTTCTAATAAAATACGATGAATTTCTAGTTGTTCATCTTGTTTAATTTGTGAAAGTTGATTGTTGTAAGAAACAATTTCTTCTGGTTCTACATATGTTGTTCTTCCTGAAGAAGAATGTCCATGATGAATTCCCTTGATTTGAGTTTTATAAGAAACATTGACGGGTAAAACAAAATGATCATTTCTTGTTGAAATAACATCATGAGATAAATAATCTTTATTTTGTGCTCTTAATGCTTCAATTTTCTTTCTCATATTGGCTTCAATCGCTGAAATTTGTCTTCTTAAACGATAAAGCTCCTGACTTGCATGATCATAAATATTTCCACTTGGATCGACGCATTTTAAAATTTCATTATATAAATCTTTAGGTAAATAAAGTAATGAAAATATTTCAAGTAAATGACTTTGTTCAATTTCTTGATCCAAATAAGCTTGTACCTCTTGTACATTTTTTAATATTTGTACGATTTTTAATAAATCTTGAGGATAACAAACACCACCTTTTTGTGCTTTTTGAAGTATTTCTTTAATATCTTCATAAGGGGCTAAAGGAATACGTCCATAAGCATAGATGATTTTCATAGCACTTGATATATCATCTTGATAGAGTTTTAAATCATCTATATCTTGAAAAGGCTGTATTTGATCAATTCGCTTTTTAGCCATTTCACTAAAACAATAGTTTTTAATATAATCTTGAATAAATGAAAACTCCAATGTTCGATAACTCTTTTTCATTTCTAATGTCCTTTCGTTAAAAGATTGATATCAATATCATAATTTTGACATAAAGAAGATATTCTTTGATAATCTTCTTGATCTACTGTTTGTAAATCTATTTCACTATAATAGTTATAAATAAAATCTTTTATTGTTTCATCATCTAACCATTTATTTTGACTTGCTTCTTCTATAAAATTTGTCACCATAGATACTTGTTTTTCATCAGATAAAGAAACATCTAGATGTGTTAATTGATTTAAATCTTTAAAATCAGCAATAGATGAAAAATAATGAGGCATGGTATCAATTATAAAAGAGCCTATATACGTTTGTTCAATTGTTTCTTTTCCTTGATTGATAAAAGGAATAAAAATCATTGAAAGAACAAAATATACAATAATGATTCCTTCAATAATTGATAAAATCAAACCTAATAAATGATCTAATAATTTTGTCATTTTTAATAAAGAAACAATTTTCTTTAAAAACGGTTTTAATAAAACACCAATTCCCTTTAAAATGAAATAACCAACAATAAATAAAATAACAGCAACTAACAATTGATTGACCTTTATACCAATTGGTTCTAATAAACCTTCTAATTGATAAAGTGTAATCAATTTAGATAAAGGAAAAGAAAAATTAATTGTTAGAAAATAAGCTATAAAAAGACTAAAAAAGTCATAAAGTCGAATAATGAATCCTTTTAGATAACCAATAAATGTATATATAATAAGGAATAGACCTATAATTATATCGATTATGTAGGGATTATTTAATAAAGCCATAAATACCTCCTTGCAATTATTGTATCAAAACAAAAATATAGTGTCAAAATTTGAAAAATATGCTATAATTAGTATATATGGTAGGAGGAAAGAAATGACATGAATGTAGCAAATAATAACAAACCAATGAATATTATGGATATGCATGTTGAAAACTATGCCCCTTTAAGTAATGGTGGTCCATCAAACCAAGAAAAACAATATTATCCTTATTCTCACATTGGCTGTGATGAAACAGGATCAGGTGATTTTTTTGGACCATTATGTGTTGTTGCATGCTATATCGATGAACGTGATTATGATTGGTTAGCGAGCTTAAATGTTCGTGATCCTAAACTCATGACACCTCAAGAAGTTATTGAAATTGCTAGAGAGATCAAAGATCGACTTGTTTATAGTTTGTTGATTCTTGACAATTCTCACTACAATCAAATGGCAGCTGCTGGTAATAATCTAGCAAACATTAAAGCAAAACTTTATAATCAAGCCGTTACAAATGTAATGCAAAAAGTTGCAATGAAAGTTGATAAAAAAGTCGTAAATCAATTTGTTTCACCTAAAACGTATTATAATTATTTAAAGAGTGAAGTAATCGTTGTTAAGGATTTATCTTTTGAACAAAAAGGAGAAGAACAATACTTTGCAATTATGTGTTCGTCTATTCTTTCAAAATATGCCTTTTACCAATATTTTAATAACATGTCTAAAAGCTTGAAAGTGAAATTGCCTCGTGGTAATACAAGCTCAGTTGTCGATCATGTTGCTGTAAGTATTGCTAAAAAGTATGGTAAAAAAATGTTACTTAAAGTAACAAAAACTAATATGACTAATTATAAGCGTATTAAAGATGTAATTTAAGGTCTTCCAAAGAAGACCTTTTTATTTTATAAACTATTTAATTCAAATGCTGGAATTTTTGTGTATTTGACACCCGCGGCATCTAACATACGTTTTGCAGCACGATCACTGTCTGTTCCATTATATTTATCATCTTCATAAATAATTTCTTTAATACCACTTTGAATAATGGCTTTCACACATTCATGACATGGGAATAAAGAAACATAGATCGTACATCCTTGTAAATGAGAAATACTATTTAAGATGGCATTCAATTCTGCATGAACAACGTAAGGATATTTTGTATCATACAAATCCCCTTCTCTTGCTGCCCATGGAAACTGATCATCTTCGCATCCCCATGGAAGTCCATTATATCCTACTCCTACGATCTTATTTTCTGGAGAAACAATACACGCTCCTACTTGTGTATTAGGATCTTTTGAACGATAAGCTGAAAGCTTAGCAACTCCCATAAAATATTGTTGCCAACTAATAATCTTTTTAGACATTTTATTCTCCTTTCAATTCATCAAGTTTTGCTTGAAAATAATCAGGTAAAGGACATTCAAACTCTAAATATTCACCTGTAGTAGGATGAATAAATCCTAATTTTTTAGCATGTAAGAATTGTCCATGACTTTGATCATCTTTTTTCTTTCCATACTTAGGATCTCCATAAACTGGATAACCAATATAAGACATATGCACCCTAATTTGATGCGTTCTTCCTGTTTCAAGTCGACATTCAATTAAAGACATATCATCATATCTTTCTAATACTGTAAAATTAGTAATTGCTTCTTTACTGTTATTTTTTGTGACAGCCATTTTTTGACGATCATTGACATCTCTACCAATTGGTGCATTGACTTTACCATGAACATGTGGAATAACACCATGAACTAAAGCCACATAACGACGTGTAACACTATGTTCTTTTAACTGTTCACTCAATGATTTATGAGCTTTATCATTTTTTGCTACCATTAATAAACCACTTGTTTCTTTATCTATACGATGAACAATACCAGGACGATTCACACCATTGATTCCTGATAAATCTTTACAATGATAAAGTAAAGCATTTACTAAAGTACCACTATAAATTCCCACACTTGGATGAACGATCATCCCTGAAGGTTTATTGACAACGATAACATCTTGATCTTCATAAACGATATCTAAAGGAATATCTTCTGGTAAAACATCCATCTCCTTATTATCAGGAATCGTGATTTCAATAGCATCATTCATTTTAATTTTATAACTTGCTTTTTCAATTTTTCCATTTACAAGAACATGCCCTTCTTTAATATATTCTTTAATAAGTGTTCTTGATAAATCAGAAATTGAATTCATAATAAACTTATCTAAACGTACATTTTCTTCATTAATCTCTAATTTTCTTTTTTCCATTAATATAATCCTCAAATATAATCTCTAAAATAATCAATCCTACTCCTATTACTACTGCCATATCAGCAATATTAAAAATAGGAAAATCATAACCAAAAATAATAAAATCAATAAAATCTCTAACATATCCAAAATAAAGACGATCTGTTAGATTTCCAACAAGACCTGCAAAAGTTAAAACAATTCCATAACGTGTTAATCTTTGATCTTTGGTTGTCTTACTAAAGTAATAAAACATAAAAATTGCTGCAGCAAGCGAAACAACTACAAACAAACTAATATGTCCTGATAACATTCCCCAAGCTGCTCCTTGATTATGCGAATATGTATAATAAAAGAAATTATCAATAATCGCTTGCGATTGCCCTAGCATCATCGAAGAAGACACTAATATTTTTGTAAGTTGATCTCCAATAACAACCACCAAAAAAGTAACAATATATAAAACCCAATTTTTCTTACTTATATTTTTCATCTAATCACCAAGGACATTATACAATAAAGCTTTTTAAAATCCTAGTATGACTTTTTTAAATATGTAGTATTTAAAACCATTTCAAATAGTTTATATTGCAAAAAAATATGATAATCTATAAAATAAATATGAGGTGAAATTATGAATAAAGAAACACTAGAAACTCTTGTTGAAAAAGAAAGTCAAAAAAGTTCTATTACATCTAAAGATATTCCTGATTTAGATCTCTATATGGATCAAATTATGACTCTTTTTGAAACTCATCTAGCAAATCATAAAAAAAATGAAGATGATAAATTACTTACTAAAACCATGATCAATAATTATTCCAAAGCAAAAGTCATTACGCCTGTAAAAGGGAAAAAATACACTAAGGAACAAATCATTCAAATGTTGATCATCTATCAATTAAAAAATAATCTTTCCATTCAGGAAATTAAAGATCTATTGACACCTATTTATGAAAATAACGATGATTTATCAAATCTTTATGATCATTTTATAGATATTAAACACTCTTTAAATTCCCAACTTCAAAAAATGATTCAAAAAATAATGGATGATTATCAATTAAAAATTGAAAACTATCAAGATTTATTTTTATTGGTGGCTATTTTATCTTCATTAAGTCATTCGCTAACAAATATTGCGGAAATGCTTATTGAAACGAAAGAGATATAGTTTAAAACAATAGCCAACTTTTATTTTTTCTTCGTTTACTATCTATTTATTTTTCTATATAATGTATAAAAAAAGCGAGGTACTATATGAAAATTAATGAATTATTAAAGAAAAGACCAACATTGTCTTTTGAAATATTCCCACCAAAAAATAATGAAAATGATATCACATCTATTTATGCAACCATTGATGAACTAGCAAAAATGAATCCTGATTTCATTTCTGTCACTTATGGAGCTAATGGTTCTACATCTAAAAATACATGTAAGATTGCCTCAACCATTAAAAATAAATATGGTATTGAATCTGTAGCTCATTTAACATGTATGAATAATACAAAGGATGAAATCAAAGAAATTCTAGAAGAACTTAAAGAAAATGATATTGAAAATGTCCTTTCTTTACGTGGCGACTATCCTAAAGATGGTGATGGTATTAATCATGGTGATTTTAAATATGCCAGTGAATTAAATGAATTCATTGAAGAAAACTTTCCTAATGATTTTTGTTTATCTGGTGGATGTTATCCAGAAACACATTATGAAGCTAAAAACTTTGAAGAAGATCTTTTAAACCTAAAGAAAAAAGTCGATGCTGGAGCTAAATATCTTGTTACTCAAATTTTTTATGACAATCAATATTATTATCGTCTAGTCAGAGAAGCAAGAAAAATTGGAATTCATGTCCCTATTCTTGCAGGAATTATGCCTGCTCATAATCCAAAACAGTTAAAAAATATCGCAAAAATGTCAAATTGTTCTGTTCCGTTTGATTTAGCAGCTATGATTGATCGTTTTGCTGGAAATCCTAAAGCGGGAAGGGAAGTTGGTTTACACTATGCAACTTATCAAATCATCGATTTAATGACTCATGGTGTAGATGGAATACATATTTATACAATGAATAAACCAGAGATTGCAAAAGAAATTTTAAAAAGAACAGAATATATTCGTGATGAATTTTTCAAAGATTAAAGAAAATGCTTTAAAGTATTTAGGATATCATCATCAAATACTTGATGAAAAAATGAATGTTTTGATTGATGAATGCATAGAGGAAATTGAAAAAATGAGTTCTTTTAGAGCAACTTATCGTAAATTTCCTCTTTCTTTTCATCCTTTAAGAATTGATGAAATTTCTTTAAATCTCGATTATCCAGACTTGAATAATTTATTTCAAAATTGTCATGATGTTGTTATTATTGGCTGTACTTTAGGCCTGCAAGTTGAAAAAAGATCTCATTATTACAGTCATATCGATATGACCAAAGCAACTATTTTTGATGCCGTTGCAAGTAGTTTTTTAGAAGTGCAATGTAATGAATATGAAAATGAACAACTGATTGGTAAAAGAACGTTTCGTTTTTGTCCAGGTTATGGTCGTGTCCCTATTGAACTCAATAAAGAGCTTGCATTCATTATCGAAAGTTCTAAAAAAATTGGTTTGACGGTTCAAGAAAGTAATATTTTATTACCTCAAAAATCAATGATTGGTTTGATTGGTTTAGGTGATAATAGAAAAGAAAAAACATGTCAGAATTGTTTACATATAAAAGATTGTAATTTTAGAAAGAGAGGTCAAACATGTTACGCGAAAGATTAAATAAAGATCTTCTTATTTTTGATGGTGGTTTTGGTTCACAACTTCAAGAACTAGGAATGAAGGCTGGAGAAATTCCAGAATATTATAATATTGAACATCCTGAAATGATTATTGATATCCATCATCGTTATTTAAAAGCAGGAGCTGATTTTATTACAACCAATACATTTGGCGCAAATCCCCTTAAATTAGAACAACATAAATATAGTTATCAAGAAGTGATTTTAGCGGCTATTCAAAATGCAAAAGAAGCTAAAAAAATCAAACCTGATGCTTATATTGCTTTAGATATTGGACCTATTGGTAAACTTATGGAACCGATGGGAACTTTAACTTTTGATGAAGTTTATCAAAGCGTTAGACAAATGGTAGAACTTGTAAAAGAGGATATTGATGTTGTTTTATTTGAAACAATGACAGATATTTATGAATTAAAAGCAAGTATTTTAGCCGTTAAAGAATGTAGTGATCTTCCTATTTTTGCGACGATGACCTTTGAAACAAATGGTCGTAGTTTATCAGGATGTGATCCTCTTACAATGGTCAATGTCTTAGAAGGATTAAAAGTGGACGCTTTAGGGATCAACTGTTCTTTAGGGCCAAATGAAATGGCTCCAATTATTGAAAGCATTTTAGAAAGTACCTCTTTTCCTGTTATGATTCAACCAAATGCAGGTCTCCCTCTTTTAGAAGACGGACAAACCGTTTATCCAATGAAAGCAGATGAATTTATTGAGGCAATCGTTCCCCTTGTTAAAAAAGGAATCGCTATCGTTGGTGGATGTTGTGGAACAACCCCTGAATTTATTCAAAAATTAAAAGAAAACTGCCCAACAACAGTGACTCCAAGAGAAGTTTCTTTGTTGACACGTGTCTCTTCAGGAACAACAACTGTTGAATTTGGAAAACATGTTGTTGTTTGTGGAGAAAGATTAAATCCAACAGGAAAGAAAAAATTAAAAGCTGCTTTAAAAGAAGAACGTTATGATGAACTTGTTGTAGAAGCCATCAAACAAGAACAAGCAGGAGCTCATGTTTTAGATGTCAATGTCGGTTTACCTGGTATTGATGAACCAAAAGTGATGAAGCATGTTATTAAATTATTACAAGAAGTTATTCAACTCCCTTTACAAATTGATAGTTCTAATTTCCAAGCAATTGAAGAAGCTTGTCGTTATTATAATGGAAAACCACTTATTAACTCTGTCAACGGGAAAGATGAAACCATGGAAGCCGTCTTCCCTGTTGTAAAAAAATATGGTGGTGTTGTCATTGGCTTAGCCTTAGATAAAAATGGCATTCCTCCAAAGGCTGAGCAAAGATTTGAAATCGCTAAAAAAATCATTAATAAAGCAAAAGAATATGGCATTGATAAAAAAGACATTATTATTGACTGTCTTGTTTTAACCGCTTCTGCCCAACAAAAAGAAGTTATGGAAACAGTCAAAGCTGTTTCTATGGTTAAAACATTGGGTGTCCATACTGTTTTAGGAGTAAGTAACGTTTCTTTTGGTTTACCAAATCGTCCTTTACTTAATAAAACATTCTTAGCAATGGCCATGTCGGCAGGACTTGATTTACCAATTATCAATCCATTAGATCAAGAATTAATGAATACAATCGACGCCTTCAATGTACTTTATAATTATGACCGAGACGCTACAAACTACATTCAAAAACAAGCACAAAACCAAGTCGTTTTACCAAAACAAACAACATCCTTTTCTTTAAACGATGTTGTCTTACACGGTTTAAAAGATGAAGTCAAAAAAGCAACAGAAACAGCCTTAGAAAGTCAAGATGGACTAACAATCGTCAATGACATTTTAATTCCTGCTCTTGACCAAATTGGAAAAGACTATGAAACAGGTAAAATCTTTTTACCTCAATTGATCCAATCAGCAGAAGCAAGCAAAATTGCTTTTGATGTTATTAAACAAACTTTTAAAACAACGAAATCTTCTAAAGGCCCTGTTTTAATTGCGACTGTCCATGGTGATATCCATGATATTGGGAAAAATATTGTAAAAGTTGTTTTAGAAAGTTATGGCTATCAAGTTATTGATTTAGGAAAAGATGTTCCTGCAGAGGTCGTTTTAGAAGCCTATCATAAGCATCATCCTAAAGCTATTGGTCTTTCAGCTTTAATGACAACAACGGTTGTTTCAATGGAAGAAACGATTACTTTATTAAAGCAAGAAGAAAACATGTGTCCAATCTTTGTTGGTGGTGCCGTATTAACAGAAGATATCGCACAAGATATTCATGCGGATCACTATACAAAAGATGCCATGGCTGCCGTCAATTTACTCAATGAAATTGTACATTAAAAGGAAGTTTATTGAAAACTTCCTTTTACTATATGATTTAAAATTTGTCCACAAACATAAGCATCATCATAAGCACGATGCGCATTTTCATTTTTTATATGTAAATAATGAGCAATCGTTCCTTGTTTATAATTATAAGGTCCATGAATATATTTTCTTGATAATTGCAAGGTATCTACATAACAAATCTTCCCATCTAATTTTAAGCGATCAAATGTTTCCTTTAAAAACGACATATCAAATTTCGCATTATGCGCACAAACAATCACTTTGCCTTCAAGAGCCTCTTTCATAAACTCTTGGAACATCTCGTATGCTTTTTCTTCTCTTGGTTGGTTTTCTAACATTTCATTAGTAATATGTGTTAAATTAGAAATAAACTCAGAGACTTCTACTTCTGCATTAACAAGTGTATTAAATTTTTGAACAGCTTGTCCATTTTCAAAAAGAACAGCTCCTAATTCAATAATTCTTTCCTCTTTTGGATTCAAACCTGTTGTTTCTACGTCAAAAGCAATAAATCTTTTTTCTAATTGTTTTTTGATATCTTGATGATATTTTACTTTAATAAGTTCTAACATCTTATAATCTCTCTAAAAAATGAATTAATCTTTGATAACATTTATAAAATGAATTCATATTTAATCTTTCATCGGGTGTATGAATATCAAACATATCTGGACCTAAAGTAATAATATCTAAATCTTGAAGTGCCCCTTTGAAAATACCTGTTTCAAGACCACTATGTGTTCCTTCTTCTTTTAAAGTGATTCCTTCTGTTTCTTTAACAAAATCAACATATTGTTTTCTAAGTTTTGAACCTTCATCGTAATTCCATCCTGGATAGTTATTATCTAAAACATATTTTGCCTTAAACATTGAAGCAATTAAACTCAATTTGTTTGATAATTCATCTTTAGCTGATTCCATTGGTGAACGAATTGAAAAATAAATATTGAATTTTTCATTCATTTCCACTACACCCATATTTAAAGAAATATTGGTAAGATCCATTTTTAAAGATTTATGCATAAAGCCATTAGGCATTAAATACATCATTGAAATAATATCTTGGCTTTCTTTAACTGAAATCACTTCATTTAAAGAATCTACTTTTTCTAAACGAACAAATATATGTTTATCACTTTCTTTTAATTCTTCTTTTAAATCATTTTCTACTTTTAAAACAACTTCTTTGATTTTTTTAAAATCATCATTTGAAGCAAAGACACTGACACATTCTCTAGGAATCGCATTATCTTTTAAACCACCTTTAAAACTTCCTAATAAAAATTCAATATTATTTAAAGAAAGATGATAATAGACACGTGTCATAATTACATTAGCGTTTCCTCTTTCTAAATGAATAACGCCTCCTGAATGTCCACCTTGTAAGCCACCCACATAAAGTTGATAACAAGGTGATTCGTTTTTTAGATAAGAAAGTCCTTTTTCAACAACAGCTCTTCTTCCTCCAGAACAGCTTACAGTAATAATTTTTTCTTTCCCTCTATCAAGTCCAATCATCTTTTTCGCTTTTAAAATACTTTTATCAAGACCCATTGCTCCATTAAGTCCTACTTCTTCTTGAACGGTAAAAACACATTCTAAAGCTGGATGTTTTAAGCTTTCATCATCTAGTAAAGCAAGCATATAACAAACACCAACACCATCATCCGCTCCTAATGTTGTTTTATTGGCATGTAAAAAACCATCTTCTTCAATAAGTTCAATGGGATCTTTTGAAAAATCATGATCGCTATCATTGTTCTTTTCACAGACCATATCCATATGTCCTTCTAACATGACCGTTTCATGATCTTCATAACCTTCTGTTGCTTCTTTAAAAAGCACGATATTATGCATTTTGTCCCTTACATATTTTATATTTCTTTCTTTTGCAAAGTTTTCCACATAATCACAAATTGCTTTTTCATTGTAGGATCCTCTTGGAATCCTTGAAATTTCCCTAAAATAATATTCTACTTTTTCCATACAATTCTCCTATACTAATGTTCTATTCATCCATTTATTGGATTTATATCTAATCATAAAACAAATTGATCTAAAAATCCAGTCAACAATCATAGCCCACCAAACACCAATAACACCCATGTGTAAATACAAAGCAAAAACATAGCTTAAAGCAAAACGGAAAGTCCACATTGAAAATGTAGAAACGATCATTGTAAAAGTTGCATCATTGGCTGCACGTAAAGCGTTTGGGAAAGAAAATGCCATTGGCCAAACAAAGAAATCAAAAACACAATGAAGTGAAACCATAGAAACCGCTAAATTAGCAGTATCTTGTGGTAAAGCATAAAATCTTAAAATATATCTAACCCCAACAAGTAAAATACCAGCCGATATAATCGTAGAAATATAAGCAATAATCATCAGTTTTTTCGTATAATATTTAGCTTGCTGATAATCATTAGCCCCAATACATTGGCCTACAACTGTTAAAATAGCAAGTCCTAAAGCCATTCCTGGAACAACGGCAATAGACGTTAAACTAAAGGCAACAGCATGTGCTGCAATGGCAGCTGTTCCAAAAGTTGAAACAAGTCGTTGAACAAGGATTTTCCCCATTTGAAACATTCCATTTTCTAAACCATTTGGAATACCAATTTTTAAGATTCTTTTGACAGTTGAAAAATCAAACTTATATTTTAAATACGTATCAATATGTACAATATGTTCTTTATTTAATAACATATATAAAATAATAAATGAACAGAACATTCTTGAAAGTAAAGTAGCAATTGCTGCTCCTTTGACTGACATATTTAAAATAAAAATAAAGAAGTAGTTTAAAACGATATTTCCAATATTCATATAAAATGAATTTGTCATAGCCACTTTACTATTTCCCATTGATCTAAATAAAGCAGCCCCACCATTAAATAAACCAATAAAAGGATAAGATAAGGCTGAAAAGAAAAAATAAGTTCTTGCATAAGCCATCACATCACTTTCAATATGTCCAAAAATCAAATTCAATAAATTCCCATTGAAAATCATACATAAAACCATAATAACAAGCGATAAACCTAAAATGGTAAATAAGAGCTGTTTGGCACTATGGCAAGCCATCTTTTCATCTTTTTTACCAATATATTGCGAACAAACAACAGCTCCTCCTGTAGCTAGTGCCGAAAAGATATTGATAATCAACACATTTAACCCATCGACAATACTCACTCCTGAAACCGCACTTTGTCCACATTGGGAAACCATCATCGTATCAAAAATCCCAATTGTCAATGCTAATACCTGTTCAATAATTAAAGGTATTATCAATTTTTTTAAATCTCTATTACTAAATAACAAAATAATCACTTCCTCGCATCTATTATATACCTCTTATTTATTCTCGTTTTATGCTTTCAAAAAATGAAAAAAATCTAATGCATGTTGCGATCTCGCCAACAATCATTAGATCTAGAACTTCCATCATTATAAATAATATAAGGAACTGCCCTTCTTCTTTCATAGCCTTCTTCATTTTTTAATAAATCTTGAATAATTGAAAGACGTTTGTTCCCGTCTTTACAATAATATTGACCATCAATAATATTAACTTTAATAGGAAAAGATAAACCTATTCTCTTTATGGAATCATACATTGACTGAGGATAAGGACAATACTCAAAACTTATTTCTTGAAAATTTATTTTTCTAATTCTCATTTAATATTACATTCCTTTTCAAAGAAATCTGCAATACCATCTTCAGCCACTGTTAAAGTCACTGTAGAAGCATGTTTTTTAACTTCATCATCCGCATTACCCATCACAACAGAAGTTCCTACAAGATGAAACATTTCAATATCATTTTCACCATCACCAAAAGCATAAGTATTTTCTCTTGGAATATTTAATTTTTGATATAAATACTCACACGCTGTTCCTTTTGTGTAACCTTGAGGATGTACATCCATACGAATATGTCCTGTATCATAAGCATTGATGGACCATTCTTTTGGTAACATATCTAAGGCTTCATGTAAGTCTTTTGCATTATAGAAAAGCGCTGTTACTGTATTGGCTTTAATATCTTGAAAACGCCAATCATCATTATACTCTTCAGGTAATTTATCTGTCCCATTATAAAGCCTTAAATGTTTTTTGATGAGTTCTCCATCTACATCACTGAAATAACTTGTCGCTCTTTCACTGATAATATATTGACCATTGGTTGCTTCATAAACACTATTTTGTAAGTTTAAATCTTTCACACTAAAAACGTTATTTAATAAAACTTCTTGATGAAATTCAATATAGCCTCCATCACAACCAATAAAGCCATCAAAAGGAATTTCGTCTAAACATTCTGGTTTAACCCCTCTTGCACTCGCTACAACAATATAGTTTCCTTGTTTTTGAAATTCTTTTAAAGCATGAATTGTTTTATCTGTTGGTTTTAATAATTGATGAGGAACATTGATCATCGTTCCATCCACATCAAAAAATGCAATTTTAGTCATGTATATGCTCCCTTATATATTTTTCTACTTCTTCTTGATCAGAAAAATGAATCTTTTCTGTTCCAATAATTTGATAATCTTCATGACCTTTTCCTAAAATCATTAAGATATCGTTTTCTTTTAATAAACTCATTCCTTTAGCAATCGCTAGATGACGGTCATTGATGACTTCATAATCACCACTAACACCTACTAAAATATCATTAATGATTTTTTGAGGGTCTTCTGTTCGTGGATTATCATCTGTAATAATGACATGATCACTATGTTTACAGGCAATTTCCCCCATGATTGGTCGTTTTGTCGTATCACGATCTCCCCCACAACCAATAATCGTAATAATTCTTCCTTTTTTAAATTCTTGAGCACTTTCTAAAACATTTAAAGTGGCATCAGGGGTATGGGCATAATCTACAAAGATACCATTTGTACCATAAACGATTAACTCCATTCTTCCTTTAGGTGCTTTGAGTTTTGTATTTAAGGCTAAAATAGCATCAATTTCATATCCTAATTCATGAATTAAAAGCATCGCTGTAAGATAGTTATAAACATTGTATCTTCCTACCATTTGAATATGTGTTTGATATTCTTTTTCTTGATATTTAAAGGTAAAGGTTGTCCCTAAGTGAGAAAATTCAATATTTTGAATAAGAACATCACCTTTTTGATCAGAAATCAAAAGATTTTGATTACCTTCTAATTCAAAATGTGAAGCATGTGGATCATCACCATTTATGACAGCAATTTTCTTTCCTCTGGTCTTTTTAAATAATAGTTGTTTGGCATTCGCATAATTTTCTAATGTTTTATGAAAATCCAAATGATCTTGTGTTAAGTTTGTAAAAGCAACTTCATCAAATTCTAAGCCATGAATACGATCTTTCGCAAGTG
>JABLTM010130946.1_pt1 | contig 17750 bp, 10 predicted proteins | sample 7160121 | NCBI WGS metagenome assembly JABLTM01 (sample SAMN14651224, study PRJNA627086) | human gut metagenome | isolation source: feces | host: Homo sapiens
AAAAGAAGCTTCTTTTCCGGGCTGTATTACACAGTCCGTATGCGCGGCTTTCAGCTCCGGGGCATGGGAAGGGTACTGCGCTGTACCTTTTCCGGCTGCCGGAGCCGGACGGCAGGCAGCGGCAGGATTTCTCAGCTGCAAACCATGTCCGCCGCCCTTGCCGCCACCATGGGTACCGGGAACATTGTGGGAGTGGCAACAGCGCTCACCCTGGGGGGACCAGGGGCGATTTTCTGGATGTGGATCTCCGCCATTCTGGGCATGCTGCTGGTGTATGCGGAAAATATGCTGGGAGCATTGTTCCGGTACCGGTGTGAGGACGGCAGCTGGTGCGGCGGTGCCCTTGCCTATCTGGAGCGGGGCATGCGCAGCCGTCCCCTTGCCCTTGCCTTTGCCGGATGCTGTGTGCTGGCGTCCCTGGGTATGGGCAATCTGGCACAGGTCAACTCCCTTGCCTGTGCTGCCCGGGATGGGTTCGGAGTGCCGCCGGTGGTATGTGGTCTGGTAACTGCCGCTTTGGCGGGAATCATAATTCTGGGTGGCGTTGACCGCATCGGCAAAGCAGCCCAGAGCCTGATCCTGCCCCTGTCCGGGCTGTATCTGCTTTGTGGCGTGGTCTTTCTGATCCTGCGCCGGGATGCGCTGGGGGATGCCTTCAGCAGCATTTTCCGGGGCGCCTTCGGACTGACCGCAGTGGGAGGCGGTGTCAGCGGAGCCGCTGTGCGCCGGTGCATCAACATTGGTCTGCGCCGGGGGGTATTCTCCAATGAAGCCGGTTTGGGAAGCGCCTCCCTGCTGCATGCGACAGGGGAAGCGGAGGATCCCTGCGTCCAGGGCATGTGCGGCATCTTTGAGGTGTTTGCGGATACCATCCTGTGCTGCACCATGACCGCCCTGGTGATCCTGTGCAGCGGCGTGACGGATCCGACTCTGGAGGGGGCTGCTCTGGTGATGGCTGCATTTTCCGCCCGGTTCGGCGCATTCGGCAGGATCTTCATTACCCTGTCTGTGATGCTGTTTGCCTTTGCCACCCTCATTGGCTGGAGTGTATGCGGGGAATCCGCCGCCCGGTATCTGTCCCCCCGATGGGGCAGCTGTGTGTACCGGATCTGTTTCCTGTTTGCCTGTATGATCGGGGCGGTGCAGGATCTGACCCTGGTGTGGCAGCTGTCGGATCTGTTTAACGGTCTGATGGCGTTCCCGAATCTGATCGGACTGATCGGGCTGCGGCGGCATGTGCATCCGCCTGCATAAGCCCGGGTGGGGTGGTACATACTTTCCTTGACTGACCAATGGAAAGGGAGTATGGAACATGAACGCTGTGATTTTTTGTGACGGGGGCTGCGGCTGGCTGGCACCTCTGAGCCGACTGCCCAAGGCATTGCTGCCTCTGTGCGGCAGACCCCTGCTTGCGTATCTGCTGGATCTGCTGGCGGACAGCGGCTGTGTGGAGCAGACTCTTCTTGTGGAGGATGGCAGGGAGCTTTCCTGCCAGTTCGGCAGCCTGTACCGGGGCATGCCCCTTGCCTATGCCCATGAAGCGCCGGATCATGCCGGTACGGATACCCTGGTGATCCCGGAGCCGGTGCTGGCGGATTTTGATCTGTGCGCCGCTTTGTCCGTGCATCAGAACCATGGGGGCATGACCGCCCTGTGCATTGCTGTGACCGAGCCGGAGCTGTACCCTATGCTGGGAAATGGCCAGGCGTTTACCGGCTGCTGCATCCTTTCTGCCGGGATGCCCCTGCGTCAGGATTTATATATCCTGGTACGGCAGGAACAGGCACAGCTGTATCCGGACGCAGGCACATGGTATCGGATCGGCAGTGTCCGGGAATACCTTCGTGCCCAGCGTGCCGTACTCCGCAGCGGACTCAAAACAGCCGGTATCCGGACGTCACAGGGCTGTATTACCCCGGACGGACAGCCGGACAGTCGGCTGGAGCCGCCCTGCTGTACCGGTACCGGACTGAAAATCGGAGGAAACAGCCGGATCCGGGGCTGTATCCTGGGCAGGCAGGTGACCATTGGCAGCGGCGTGGAGCTGACGGACTGCGTGGTGGGGAACGGTGCATACATCGGAGACAATGTGGTGAGCCGGGAGGCGTGGATCGGCGCCGGTGCCATGCTGATGCAGGGCAGCTGTATGGAACCCGGCAGCGCATTGGGGGAGAATTCCCGGCTTGGGGAAGCGTCCGTCCTGCGACGGGGCGTGCAGGTGTACACCGATAAGCGTGTGCCGCCCCGGACGGATGCGGCAGAGGATGTGCGCAGCAGTCTGCCGGTGCCCCTGGAGCTGGACAGCGGCTGCCTGTGCGGAGAGCTGACGGCTCTGGGCATGCTGCGGCTGGGGGAGGGGCTTGCTGCCTGCGGAGATACGGCTGTGGGCTGTGCAGAGGATCCGGACAGCCGGGTACTGCTGCATACCCTGTGTGCGGGGATCGCATTGGCAGGGGGCGGCTGTCTGCGGCTGGAGGACTGTACCCTGCCCCAATTGCAGGCGGCATCCGTGATGGGCGGCTGTGACCTGCTGTTGTATGCGGATGCCGGAGCCAAGGACTGTCTGACTCTTTACGGCAAAGGGGGACTGCCGCTGACCCGGCAGCAGGAGCAGCAGATCGGAGAGACGCTGGCGATGCCGTCCGGGTTGGGATTCCGGAAGCACCGCAGCGGTATGATTGCGGAGGGAAGCGGCTTTGCCGCCCTGTATGCCCGGCAGCTGGCACTGCGGGGCGGAGCCGACTGGGGCAGGCGCATTGAGATCAGTGCCGGTGCGCCGGGACTGGGCAGACTGGCGGAGACATTGTTCGGAGGCACCGGTGCGCCCCTGGTGTTCCAGCTGTCCGATGGAGGGCGGCGGCTGACAGTGTACGGGGAGGATACCGGCTTTGTGCATTATGAGCAGCTGCTCCTGCTGTGCTGCATGCACCGGGGGCGGAAGGGGGAGGATGCAGCCTTGCCGGATTGGTTCCCGGCGGCAGGGGACAGGCTGATGGAAACCTACGGCAGGCGGATTCTTCGTTACGGCAGGGAGGAGAATCCCCGGGCACGTGCATTGGCACTGGCACAGCGGTTTTCCCTGGATGGTCTGGAGCTTGGCATGGAACTGACGGAGCTTCTGGCGGAAACCGGGGAGAGCCTGTCCGCCCTGCTGGCACAGCTGCCGCCCCTGTATACTACCCGGCGGCTGATGGAGGCAGGGGACAGCGCCCGTCAGCTGCTGCAGCGTGTCTGTGGGGATCCCCGGGGCGGCGTGCTGCAGGAGAACGCCCAGGGGGCAGTCCGGGTGCTGCCGGAAGGGCGGGAGAGCCTGCTGTTGTATGCGGCATCCTCTGACATGGAAACTGCACAGGAGCTATGCGGACAGGCAGAGGCGTTTCTGAGGGGATACTGCTGAATCTCCCGAAAACCCACAGATCTTTGTGCATTGTCTGAAAAAATGCCCTTGACATTTTGTGCGATTTGGCGTATAATTAGCCTGTCTAATTATACGCTTGGGCAGGATGCCCGGCGATGCATTCTGGAATCAAAGGCGAGAACGCCTATTTAGAACCTGTCTGTTTCTGGCAGGTTCATACATACATACCCGGACAATGACGCAGCATTGACTATGCAGCGGCGGGAGGATGTGGAACTCCCGTCGCTTTGATGTTTTGACGATTGCGGCTGATTCAACGAAATCGAAGGAGTAATACATGCAGACCGCCCTGCCGGAGCCATGGAGGGCTGCTCTGCCGGACAGCTCCGCCCCGTTTTGTGCGGAGCTGTTCCCTTGTACCATCTTTCTGCGTGTTGTGCCGGGAACAACAGGAAGGCAGTACTGCATAGGAACTGTGCGGTGCAGCCGGAAAGAGAGGTTAAATGTGAACAATGAAAATCAGAAGCGCTTTGTACGTCCGAAGCGTGAAAGCGGAGCAGTGCCTCAGCAGGGACAGAACGGGCAGAAGCAGGGAGGCAGAAAGCCGGCAGGCCGGAACCCCCAGAAGCTGGGCGTAAAGCCCCCGAAGGCAAATAAGCCCCAGCAGGAGCAGTTGCTGCCGGTGCAGCAGGCTGCCCACAAGTCAAAGAACCAGAAAAAGCCGAAGGAACTGCGGAAGACCCCTGTACGGATCATTCCTCTGGGCGGTCTGAACGAGATCGGCAAGAACCTGACCGTGGTGGAGTGCGCCAACGACATGTTCCTGATCGACTGCGGCCTTGCGTTTCCGGATTCGGATATGCTGGGCGTGGATATCGTCATCCCGGACTTTACCTACCTGGAGCGGAATGTTGACAAGCTCCGGGGCGTGGTGCTGACCCATGGTCACGAGGATCACATCGGCGGACTTGCATACCTGCTCAAGAAGATCAACATTCCCGTATACGGTACCCAGTTGACCCTGGCGCTGGTGGAGGGAAAGCTCCGGGAGCACCGGCTCCTGGGCAAGGTGAAGCTGAACGTGGTAAAGCCCCGGCAGACTGTGAAATTCGGCTGCATGGCAGTGGAGTTCATCCGGGTGAACCACAGCATCCCGGACGCAGTGGGCATGGCGATCCATACCCCTGCCGGCGTGATCGTACACACCGGCGACTTCAAGGTGGACTATACCCCCATCAACGGAGAGATCATTGACCTGGCACGGTTTGCGGAGCTGGGCAGCAAGGGCGTACTGGCGCTGCTGTCCGATTCCACCAATGCAGAGCGGCCGGGCTTTACCCCTTCGGAGCGGACGGTGGGTGAATCCTTTGAAAAGCTCTTTGCCAAGGCAGAGGGCAAGCGGATCATCATTGCCACCTTTTCCTCCAACATTCACCGGGTGCAGCAGATCATCGACTGCGCCGCCCGGTACGGCAGAAAGGTTGCCATCTTCGGCAGAAGCATGGTGAACGTTATGACCGTTGCCATTGAGCTGGGGTATCTGACCGTGCCCAAGGGCATCATCATCGACATCGATATGATGAACCGGTACGAAAGCGAGCGGATCGTGCTCATCACCACCGGCAGCCAGGGAGAACCCATGTCCGCCCTGACCCGGATGGCAATGAACGACCACAAGAAGGTGACCATCACCCCCCAGGACTTCATCATCATTTCCGCCACCCCCATTCCCGGCAATGAAAAGACCGTGACCAAGGTGGTCAATGAGCTGATGAAATGTGGGGCTGAAGTGGTCTACGAGCGCATGTACGAGGTGCATGTGTCCGGTCACGCCTGCCAGGAGGAAACCAAGCTGATCCTGGCGCTGACCAAGCCCAAGTTCTATATGCCGGTGCACGGGGAATACAAGCACTTCAAGAAGCAGAAGCAGCTGGCGATGGATATGGGCATTCCCAAGGAAAATATCATCATCGGGGACATCGGCAACGTGATCGAGACCGATGGCGTGGATATGAAGATCGTGTCCCAGGTGCCTGCGGGCAGAGTCATGGTGGACGGTCTTGGCGTGGGGGACGTTGGCTCCATCGTGCTGCGTGACAGAAAGCATCTGGCAGAGGATGGTCTGATCATTGTAACAGTGGTCATCGACAAGTCCATCGGAGAAGTGGTGGCAGGGCCGGATATGATCTCCCGGGGCTTTGTGTATGTGCGGGAGTCCGAACAGCTGATGGATGAGGCACGGAACCTGTTGAGTCACACCCTGGCAAGCTGTACGCCCCAGGATTTCCGGGAGTGGAATTCCATGAAGACCAAGCTGCGGGATGCGCTGTCCGACTTTATTTTCTCCAAGACCAAGCGCAGTCCCATGATCCTGCCGATCATTTCAGAGATTCACTGATGCATCCGGGCATGATCCGGCATGCAGCAAAGGAGGCGTGAGAAATGCGGGAAAAGCGACCGGTATGGTTCTGTATAACGGTGGGTCTGCTGCTGTGTTCGGCTGGCTATGCCGCCTATGGGCTGCATGGCTATGATACGGAACGGTTCTGGCTGTCCGTTGTGCTGCTGTTTGTTTCGGCTGTTTTGTTCCTGATTTCTTTTTTCCTGTTTTCCGAGCGGAATATCCGCTTTATTGCCACACTGAACGATGAGCTTGCCGCTGCGGAGCATGAAACCATGTTCTCCCTGCCAGTGCCCACCGTCATCCTGGACGACAGCGGGCTGATCCTCTGGTACAACCTGCTGTTTGGCAGGGATATTCTGGAGAATGACGATGTGTTCGGTCTGCGGATCGGGGAGGTGCTGGATCTGGATCTGCCCAGCCTGCTGGAAACCGGCAGCGGCAGCGTCCATTACTGCGACAAGCAGTACGAAATCAGTGTGACCACCTGTACCCGGAATGACCGGAATCTGCATCTGCTGTGCTTTACGGATGTGACGGACTATGCCGCACTGCAGGACACCTTCCTCAATACCCGTCCCACCGTCATGTTGCTGGTGATCGATAATTACGAGGACGTGCTGCAAAACGCAAAGGAAAGCGAAAAAGCCACCGTGTTCGTTGCCATTGAGCAGATGCTGGAGCGGTTTATGGCACCTACCACCGGTGTGCTCCGGAAGCTGTCCAGCGACCGGTTTGTGGCAGTGGTGGAGGAACAGCATTTGCAGCAGATGATCCGGGGCAAGTTCCGGATTCTGGACGATGCCCGTACCATTACGGTAGGGGAGCGGTACGCCATTACCCTGTCCATCGGCGTGGGGCACGGGGCATCCACCCTGGAGGAAAGCGAGGCATTTGCCAAGCAGGCGCTGGATATGGCGCTGGGCAGAGGGGGCGACCAGGTTGCCCTGAAAACCGAGAACGGCTATAAATTCTTCGGGGGCGTGTCCAAGGGCGTGGAGAAAAAATCCCGGGCAAAGACCCGGATCATTGCCAACGCCATGCAGGAGCTGATACATACCTGTGACCGGGTCATGATCATGGGACACCGGTATGGGGATCTGGATTCCATCGGCTCTGCCATTGGTCTGGCTGGCGCCATCCTGCAGAGCGGCAAGCCTGCACATGTGGTGGTGGATCGGCAGACCACCTTAGCCGAGGTGCTGATCGACCGGATGGAGGCGGAGGATATCCACCTGACCATTGACGTGCCCACAGCGCTGACCCAGATGACCGAGCAGACCCTGCTGATCGTGGTGGATACCCACAGCAAGGATTTTGTGGAAAGCGTGGATCTGTACCAGAATGCCCGGCAGGTGGTGGTCATTGACCATCACCGGAAGATCGTGAACTTTATCGACAACGCGGTGATCTTCTACCACGAGCCTTATGCTTCCTCGGCGGCGGAGCTGGTGACGGAGCTGTTGCAGCATTTCCGGAATACGGAGCATCTGAACCCTGCCTATGCGGATGTGCTGCTGGCGGGGATCATGCTGGACACCAAGAATTTTGTCATGCGCACCGGGGTGCGTACCTTTGAAGCGGCTGCGTATCTGCGAAAAATGGGCGCAGACACCATTGCCGTCAGACAGTTTTTCTCCAGTTCCATCGAAACCTATCAGCACCGGGCGCACCTGGTGTCCCAGGCGGAACTGTACCACCACTGTGCCATTGCAGTGGCGGATGAGGTTTTCAATGACATCAAGCTGGTGGCACCCCAGGCGGCGGACGAGCTGCTGGGGATTCGCTCCGTGGCAGCGTCCTTTGTGCTGTACAGCCTGAACGGAGAGGTGAACATTTCCGCCCGTTCCATGGGCAGCATGAATGTACAGGTTGTGATGGAAAAGCTGGGGGGCGGCGGGCACCAGACTATGGCTGCCACCCAGATTCCCGATATTACCGTTGCTGAGGCGAAGCAGCAGCTGCTGCAGGTGCTTGCTGAGGAATTTGCCCAGCCGGAGCAAAGCAAGTAGAAAGGAAGATTCAGATGAAGGTTATTTTAACAAAGGATGTAAAGGGAACCGGCAAGGCCGGGGACGTAAAGGAAGTGGCAGACGGCTTCGCAAGAAACTTTCTGATCGGCAAAGGACTTGCCCTGGAGGCAACCACCAAGAACCTGAGTGATCTTGCCGGGAAGAAGGCAAGCCAGCAGCATAAGATCGACGTGGAAAAGCAGAACGCCCGGGAGATTGCGGAAAAGATCAACGGCAAAACCGTTACTGTCCATGCCAAGGCAGGGGCAAACGGCAAGCTGTTTGGCGCAGTAACCGCAGCCCAGATCGCAGAGCAGATTGCTGCCCAGTATGGCTGCACTGTGGACAAGAAGCGGATCAGCCTCAAGAGCGACATCAAGAACTACGGTGAATACGAGGCGGAGATCCGGCTCTACACCGGTATCGGCGCAAAGGTGACTGTTTCTGTGGTAGAAGCAAACTGACATTGAAAGCAGGGGGTTGTCATGAATCAGCTCGAGCAGGGAGGCTTTTCGGAGAAAGAGCTGCCCTACAGCATTGAGGCAGAGCAGTCCATTCTGGGTGCCATTCTGGTCAACAGCGATGTGCTGCCTACGGTGGTGGATCTTATCAGCCCGGAATGCTTTTACAATGAGCAGCACCGGCAGCTGTACGGCATCATGCTGCGGCTGTTCACCAGCGGCTCCCAGGCTGACGTTGTGGTGGTGCTCAACGAGGCGCTGCAGGTTCGGATCTTTGAAAACGCCCAGGAGGGCAGAAAATATCTTGCCGCTCTGGTGGATCAGATGCCCTCTGTGTCCAATGTGGCAAGCTACTGCAAAATCGTTGCGGAAAAGTATTACATCCGTTCTCTCGCCTATGTGGCACAGGAGGTGCTGGATCGGGTGGCGGATGGCGGCGATGATGCCCAGACCTTGCTGGACTGGTCGGAGCAGAAGATCTTCGATATCCGCCAGGGCAAGGATGTACGGGGTCTGATCCCCATCAGCGAGGTTATCGTAGAGGCATACGACACCATCGGCAAAATGGCAGGGCCGGATCGGGAAAAGTACATCGGTGCCCGTACCGGTTTTTCCATGCTGGACGCCATTACCTCCGGTCTGAACAAATCCGATCTGATTTTGATCGCAGCCCGTCCTGCCATGGGTAAAACCGCCTTTGCGCTGAATATCGCCACCAACGTGGCACGGCATTCCGACAAGGAGGTCGCCATCTTCTCTTTGGAAATGTCCATGGAGCAGCTTGCCACCCGTATGCTTTCTACGGAGGCGTTGGTGGATTCCAACAAGCTGCGCAGCGGCAAGATCAGCTCCGACGACTGGGTGCGGCTTGCGTCCAGTGCCAATTATCTGAGCGGCATGGGCATTTACCTGGATGAATGCTCCGGCGTCACCGTGCCTCAGATCAAGGCAAAGCTGCGGCGGATGAAAAACGTGGGACTGGTGGTCATCGACTATTTGCAGCTGATGGATTCCGCCACCAAATCCGACAACCGTGTGCTTGTGATCTCCGAAATCACCCGGCAGTTGAAAATTATGGCAAAGGAACTGGACATTCCGGTGCTGCTTCTGTCCCAGTTGAACCGAGGGGTGGAGAGTCGGCCGGACAAGCGCCCCATGCTGTCCGACCTGCGTGAATCCGGTTCCATCGAGCAGGATGCGGACATTGTCATGTTTCTGTACCGGGACGCTTATTATAATAAGGAAAGTGAGCGCCCCAACATCAGCGAATGCATCGTGGCGAAGAACCGTCACGGAGAAACCGGCACGGTGGAACTGATCTGGGATGGTCAGTACACCCGGTTCTCCAACCCGGAGCGCTGACATGCTGCACTGCATGATGGAAACCATCCGCCGGTATGCTATGGTGCAGCCGGGGGATACGGTAACGGTGGCGCTGTCCGGCGGGGCAGACAGTACGGCGCTGCTGCTGGGATTGCTTGCGTTGCGGGAACAGCTTGGCATCAGTCTTCGGGCAGTGCATGTGAATCACCATCTTCGTGGGGCGGAAAGCGACCGGGATGCTGCCTTCTGTGCACAGCTTTGTGAAGAACGGCAGGTGCCCTTTTTCCTTGGCACATGCGATGTGGCGACCTATGCGGCACAGCGGAAGCATACCTCCTGCGAAATGGCGGCACGGGAGCTGCGGTATGCCAAGCTGGAAGCGCTATGCCCTCCCGGCTCCAAAATCGCCACTGCCCACACCGCTTCTGACAATACGGAAACGGTACTGGAGCGGCTCACCCGGGGTACCGGGCTTGCAGGGCTGTGTGGCATTCCTCCCGTCCGGGGCAGGATCATCCGACCGTTGCTGTATGTCACCCGACCACAGATCCTGGGGTTTTTGGCACAGCAGCATCAAAGCTATGTGACGGACAGTACCAATGCCCAGGACGCATTTTTCCGGAACCGGCTGCGGCATCATGTGCTACCGGTGCTGCGGCAGCAGAATCCGGCAGTGGATCGGACGGTGGGCGCCATGACCCGGATTCTGTCGGATGAGCAGCAGTATCTGGAGCAGCAGGCGCAGGATGCCTTTGACCGATGCTTTGACCGGGCGCAGAACAGCCTGTCCGGCCTGCAAAATCTGCATCCTGCCATGGAGCGCCGGGTGCTGGCACTGTTTTTGCAGCGGTGCGGCGTGGAGGTTTCCGCAGTGCGGATCGCCCGGGTGGAGCAGCTGCTGCAAACCGGCGGCAAGCAAAATATTGCTGCCGGGGTTTATCTGACCGCAGATCAGGGTATGCTGAAATGGGAGCATGCACAAGCGCCGTCACCCGCTGTGGGAGAGATGGTTTTACAAATCGGGGAAAACCGGCTGATGCCCGGACGGATCTGCATGGCTCGACTGGAAAAGATAAATCAAGTGACAAGTGATTGCAATGTTCACAGTAAATTCACAAATGCCACTTTGGATTATGATAGAATAAAAGGGACGGCTGTACTGCGCGGCAGAAAGCAGGGGGATTCCATCCGCCTTGCAGGCAGGGATTTTACCAAGTCGGTAAAAAAACTGCTTCAGGAGAAGGTGCCGGTGCAGCAGCGGTCCAAGCTGCATTATCTTCAGGATGATGCGGGGCTGATCTGGATTGAGGGGATCGGAATTTCAGCCCGTGTACAGCCGGATGCCGGCACACAGCAGCTGCTGACGCTGACCGTATCCGATGGCTGAATTTTACTGGACCTTAGGTCCGACAAGGAGTGAATGGATTGACACCTGGAAGAAATAGAGGCGCCCTGGCGTATATCCTGATCGCAGTGATGCTGGTGGTTTCTGTATTCGTGATCATGCCTATGCTGTCCAAGTCCGGCAAGAGCACGAAATATTCCGAGATCATTGCATACTTTGACGATTATCAGGTCACTAGCTATACATTGGATCTTGGCACGGGGGAACTGGAATTTACCGTAAAGGATTCCAAGGACAAGAAGAAGTACACTGTGCCCAACGTGAGCCTGTTTCTGGATGATACGGACAACTACCGGCAGGAATACAACAAGCAGAACCCGGACGCGCCCCTGGAGCAGGATTACTACAAGATCAAGGACAGTTCCTGGTTGTTGACAGTGATTCCCACTGTTGTGATGCTGGGCATGGGTATTTTCCTGATCGTGTTTATGTTCCGGCAGAACGGAGGCGGCAGGTATTCTGCCTTTGGAAAGGCAAATATCAAGGCGCAGTCCCAGCACGGCAAGAAGGCAACCTTTAAGGACGTTGCCGGTGCGGACGAGGAAAAGCATGAGCTGGAGGAAGTGGTGGACTTCCTGAAAAACCCCAAGAAATACACCGAGATCGGTGCCCGGATCCCCAAGGGCGTGTTGCTGCTTGGCCCTCCCGGTACTGGTAAGACTTTGCTTGCCCGGGCAGTCGCCGGGGAGGCAGGCTGTCCCTTCTTCCCGATTTCCGGCTCGGATTTCGTGGAAATGTTCGTGGGCGTGGGCGCATCCCGTGTCCGTGACCTGTTTGAACAGGCAAAGAAGCATTCTCCCTCCATCATTTTCATCGATGAGATTGACGCAGTGGGCAGACACAGAGGTGCCGGTCTGGGCGGCGGTCATGATGAGCGGGAGCAGACCCTGAACCAGCTGCTGGTGGAGATGGACGGCTTTACCGCCAATGACAGCGTGATCGTTATTGCTGCCACCAACCGCCGGGATATTCTGGATCCGGCGCTGCTGCGCCCCGGTCGGTTTGACCGACAGATCGTGGTGGGGTATCCGGATGTGAAGGGTCGTGAGGAGATCCTCCGGGTACATGCCAAGAACAAGCCGCTGGGGCCGGATGTGAACCTGAAAACCATTGCCAGAACCACCCAGGGCTTTACCGGTGCGGATCTGGAGAATCTGTTGAATGAGGCAGCATTGCTGGCAGCCCGTGCCAACAGAAAAGCCATCATTGAATCGGATATTGAGGAGGCCTCCTTCAAGGTTATGGCTGGGCCGGAAAAGAAGTCCCGGCTTGTGACCGAAAGCGACAAGAAGATCACCGCATACCATGAGGCTGGGCATGCCATTGCTACCTACAACCTGGAAACCACCGATAAGGTACACCAGGTCAGCGTCATTCAGCGTGGTATGGCAGCCGGTCTTACCTGGACTCGTCCCCAGAGCGACGACAGCCACGTTTCCCGCCGCAAGATGCAGGAGGAGCTGATCGTGTTCCTGGGAGGCCGTGTGGCAGAATCCCTGATGCTGGATGATATCTGCACCGGGGCGTCCAATGACATTGAGCGTGCTACCAAAATGGCACGGGATATGGTGACCAAGTACGGATTCTCCGAAAAGCTGGGGCCGGTGGGCTATGCCTCCGAACAGGATGAGGTATTCCTGGGCAGGGACTACGGTCATACCCATACCTACAGCGAGACTGTGGCGGCGGAAATCGACGAGGAAGTACGCCGGATCATGGAGGATGCTTACGCTAAGTGTGAAAAGATTCTGACCGACCACCGGGATCAGCTGGAATGCCTGGCGCAGTATCTGCTCAAGTATGAGAAGATCGACGGGGATGACTTTGAAAAGCTGATGCATGGCGAGCTGGTCACACCGCCGGATGCGCCGGAGGAGGATAAGCCGGAAACAACTTTTGATCCGACCAACGAGAATCCGACGCCTGAGGCATAAGAAACGAATCACAGGCTATGGAGTGTTCCATAGCCTGTTTTTTGTAAGGAGGAGAACATATGGTACTGGACGTACAGGGACTGTCCAAGCAGTATTCCAAGGTGCTGGCAGCCGACCAGGTGTCGTTTCAGATCGGGGAGGGGGAGATCTTTGCCCTGATCGGCCCCAACGGCGCCGGCAAGACCACCACCATCCGCATGATCGCCACTCTGCTGCAGCCCACCGGCGGTGACGCTGTTGTTGCCGGGCATAGCGTGTGCAGGGAGCCGGCAAAGGTGCGGGAATGCATCACCTATCTGCCGGATGAGGCTGGGGCATACAAAACCATGACCGGCAAGGCGTATCTGAAATTCATGGCAAGCATTTTCACCACCGACCGGAAACAGGCGGATGCCTGTGTGCAGCGTGCCATGGCAATGTGCGGCCTGGGGGATCGGCTCAACGAAAAGATCGGTACCTACTCCCGGGGTATGATCCGGAAGCTGCTGCTGTCCCGGGCGGTGATGACTCGTCCCAAGCTGGCAATCCTGGACGAGCCAACCAGCGGTCTGGATGTAATCAACGCTCTGGAGATCCGGAAGATGATCCTGCAGCTTGCCCGGGACGAGGGCATGAGCTTTCTGCTGTCCTCTCACAATATGCTGGAGATCGAGTATGTATCCGACCGGGTGGGCATCATTTCCGGCGGGCATCTGATGGTCACCGGAAAGCCGGAGGAGCTGAAGACCCGGTATGGTGCGGCAAATCTGGAGGAAGTATTTGAAAGGGTGGTGCTGCAGCATGAAGTTCATTAGTCTGTTGAAAAAAGAGCTGCGGGAATTGCTCACCGCGCAGCTTGTGGTCGTGCTGGTGGTTACCGCCGGTATGATGTTTATGATCGGGCAGATTCTCAGCAACGTGGTGCAGGATGCTGCCAAGGAAAGCAGCTCCCTGCATATCTGCGACCAGGACGACACGGATCTGACCCGGAGTCTCATCCAACAGCTGAAAGTCCTGGGCTATGAGGTGGATACGGTGGAGATCACCGGGGAGGATCGGGCAGCCACCATGTCCCGGCTGGAGCTTTCCTCCCTGATTATTCTGCCGGAGGGCTTTACGGATGGGTTGCTTCATGGAACCGATCCGGCACAGGTGGAAACCGTCAGCGTGCTGAAAAATGTCTCCATGGTCAGCAGTGCCGGGGATCCGCTTGCCGGGGGGCTTCAGTCCATTCGCACCATTCTCACCCAGGCTTTGATGGAGCAGTCCGGTATGACCCAGGAACAGGCTTCCAAAGCCATGCAGCCCTTTGGAACGAAGGAAATCACGGTGGTGCGTGACAAAAGTGCCCAGATCAACAGTTCCACCCTGGTGGGTTTTTTGTCCATGCAGAACATGCTGATTCCCATTGTGGTGTTCATGCTGGTAATATACACCTCCCAGATGATCATTGGTGCCATTTCCACCGAGAAAATTGACAAGACCCTGGAAACTCTGCTGTCTGCACCCGTATCCCGTTTGTCGGTGATTCTGGCGAAAATGCTGGCGGCAGCCATTGTAGCACTGCTGAATGCGGTGGTGTACATGCTGGGCTTTACCGGATACCTGTCCTCCATGCTGTCCCAGTCCATTGGGGATGCCTCCCTGGGGGAAGTGGTGGGGCAGGCGCAGACCATGGACGATGTTATGACCCAGCTTGGGGTCAATATGACCGCAGGCAGTTACCTGCTGGTAGGACTGCAAATGTTCCTGACTATTCTTGTGACCCTGTCCGTGTCCATCATTCTGGGGGCACTGGTGAACGATGCCAAGTCCGCCCAGTCCGTGCTGATGCCCATTATGGTGCTTGCCATGATTCCCTATCTGATTTCCATGATGACGGATATCCAGTCCCTGTCCCCGGTTGTCCGGACGCTGCTGTACGCCATTCCCTTTACCCATACCTTTTCGGCTATGAGCAACGTCATGTTCGGGAATATGACCCTGTACTGGATCGGGGCAGGCTATCAGTTAGCAGTGTTTCTGATCTGCATCACCATCGCCCTGCGGCTGTTTACCTCCGACCGGATTTTTACCATGTCCATCAACTTTGGTGCAAAGAAAAAATTCAGTCGCTCCAAGGGTTGATTCCTTCCGGCATCCGTTCTGGGTGCCGGTTTTTGCTTGTCAAACAGCCCGGGCTGTGGTATAATAAAAGTAATACCGCACATTTTTTGCGGTGTTGCCTAGGTCGTGTTGACACGAAGCCTAACAACGCATCTTTTCGGCAAAATTTCACGCATCCTGCGTTAAAAAGTCTTGACAGGCGACAGCCTGCCTGTGACTTTTTGCCTTGTCTATGTAAAATTTATGCTCGAAAATCTGCATATTCTCTTAGTGTCAACACTCCCTAAAAGATGTTACGGTAATGGAGAGAAAAGCATGCTGGTTAGCTTATCGAATATTCATAAATACTACAACGGCAGGGAGATTCTGCACGGCGTGAACCTGACCATCAACGAAGGGGAGCGTATCGGTCTGGTGGGCGCCAATGGCTGCGGCAAGACCACCTTTCTGCGGATCCTCACCGGAAAGGAGGAGCCGGATCGCTTTGTTGAGGACGACGGGGTGATCTCCCGTGCCTCCAAAACCACGGTGGGCTACCTGGAGCAAATGGGGGGGCTGGAGCGCAGCAGTACGGTGTATGCGGAAATGCGCAGCGTCTTTGCGGAGGTATTGCAGGCGGCAGACCGGATGCGGGAGCTGGAGGCGCAGATGCACGGCGCTCTGGATGTAGTGTCCGAAGAATACAGCCGGCTTACCGCCTTTTTTGAAAGTCAGGATGGGTATCTGATCGACGTGAAGATCAAGACCGTCCTCAACGGTATGGGCTTTGGGGAGGATACCTATGACCGGGTCATTTCCAGCTTCAGCGGCGGAGAAAAGACCCGGCTTGCCATTGCCAAGCTGCTGCTGGAGGAGCCGAATCTGCTGATTCTGGATGAACCTACCAACCATCTGGATTTCCAGACGGTGCTGTGGCTGGAGGAGTACCTGAAGGATTACAAGGGATCACTGCTGATCGTATCCCACGACCGGTATTTCCTGGACAAGCTTTGTACCTCCATCTGTGAGATCGAGCGGGGGCATCTGACCCGGTACAAGGGAAATTATACCACATTCACCCGACTCAAGGCGGAGGCAGTCGCCCGGCAGTTGAAGGAATACGAAGCCCAGCAGAAGGAAATTGCCAAGCTGGAGGATTATGTTGCCCGGAATATTGTCCGTGCTACCACCGCAAAAAGCGCCCAGAGCCGGGTGAAGGCACTGGAACGGATGGAGCGGATCGAAAAGCCGGTGATGCCCCAGAAGGCGGCAAAGCTCCGGTTTACCTATGAAACCGAGCCGCCCTTTGATCTGCTGCAGGTGCAGAATATTGACGTAACCGTAGGCATCGGAGAACAGAAGCGCACCCTGGTAGATTCCCTGTCCTTTGAGGTGAAGCGAGGGGAGAAGATCGGCATCATCGGGGAGAACGGCATTGGAAAATCCACTCTGTTGAAGGTGCTGCTGGGAAAGCTGCCCCATCGGGGGAATGTACACTGGACAAGCAACGTAAAGCTGTCCTATTTTGAGCAGGAAAGCACCCAGCTGAATCCGAACAACACGGTGATCGATGAACTGCACGACCGGTATCCCACCATGACGGATCTGGAGATCCGGAGTCTGCTGGGGCAGGTGCGCATGACCGGGGAGAATGTGTTCAAGCAGATCGGGGTTATCAGCGGCGGCGAGCGTGCTAAGGTGTGCTTTGCCCTGATGATGCTGGAGCATGGCAATGTGTTGATCCTGGACGAGCCGACCAACCATCTGGATCTGACCACAAAAGAAGTGCTGGAGGAGGCGCTGGCGGCATACACCGGCACCATCCTGTTCGTGTCCCATGACCGGTACCTTCTGAACCGGATCTCCGACAAGATCCTGGAGATTACCCCCCATCAGGCGGAGCTGTTCCCCGGCAATTTCGACAGCTATCTGGCGGTGCATCAGCAGCGGGAGCTGCTTGCACAGCAGAAGGCGGATGCCCAGAAGCAGCGCCGTGCAGCGGAGGAGGCCAAGGAGCGGGGCACCAAGGTTTACCGCACCAAGGAGCAGCGGAGCCGGGAGGCGCAGCGCCGGAACCGGATCCGAACTCTGGAGCAGGAGATCGATGCGCTGGAGCAGCAGCAACAGCAGCTTCAGGAGCAGATCGGCACAGAGGAGGTCTGTGCGGACTATAAGCGCATGCAGCAGCTTTGCAACCAGATTGAACAGGTCAAGGGACAGATGGAGGAGAAATTTGAGGAATTGATGCTGTTGGAGGAGGAAGCATAGGCAATGCTGGCGGCTTTCTCCCGGGTCTGCGTATTTTTTTCAAAAAGTGCTTGACAAACGGCGCACTTTGTGATAAAATAGTATTCGTTGGTTGATTGCATTCGCTGCGGGTGTAGTTCAATGGTAGAATGCCAGCCTTCCAAGCTGGTTACGTGGGTTCGATTCCCATCACCCGCTCCACATGCGCCTTTAACTCAGCTGGATAGAGTAACTGCCTTCTAAGCAGTAAGCCATTGGTTCGAGTCCAATAAGGCGCGCCAATTGATAATAAGGGTGCAAGTCCCTGTTATATAATCCGATGGTGGGTATAGCTTAGTTGGTTAAAGCGTCGGATTGTGGTCCCGAAGACCGTGGGTTCGAATCCCACTACCCACCCCACCAAAAAAGCCTTCCGATTGATTCGGAAGGCTTTTTCGTTGTATGCGCACTGGAGCGGATCAGTGATCCGCCTGTACCAGCTTGTTGAAGCGCTCCCGCACCCGGACGTTTGTGTCAATAACACGGATGTGGCAGATCACCATATG
>JABLTM010061186.1_pt1 | contig 17745 bp, 15 predicted proteins | sample 7160121 | NCBI WGS metagenome assembly JABLTM01 (sample SAMN14651224, study PRJNA627086) | human gut metagenome | isolation source: feces | host: Homo sapiens
ATAGTTGGTGTTGGCGGACAGGGAACACTTCTTGCCAGCAAGATGTTAGGATATGTATTATTAAAGCAGGGATATGATGTTAAGGTTTCAGAGGTACACGGAATGAGCCAGAGAGGCGGTTCAGTTGTAACTTATGTAAGATATGGCGAAAAGGTATATTCACCGGTAATCGATAAAGGTGAGGCTGATGTTATCATCTCATTTGAGCAGTTAGAGGCTGCAAGATGGGTTGAATTCTTAAAGAAGGACGGAGTTATCATCACCAATACACAGAAGATGGAGCCAATGCCTGTAATTACAGGGGCAGCAGAGTATCCGGAAGGACTTATCGAGAAGCTTACAGCAGCCGGTGCCAAGGTAGACGCGAAGGATTTCCTTGCACTCGCTGAGGAGGCAGGTTCTTCTAAGGCTGTTAATATAGCACTTATGGGAAGATTCTCAACATACTTCCCTGATATCACAGACGAGCAGTGGCAGGATGCTATAGAGAAAAATGTTCCTGCTAAATTCCTCGAGCTTAACAGAAAAGCATTTGAACTGGGAAGAAATGCTTAAGTAATTCACACAGGGGGAGAGCATTTGACGAGATTTACTATATGCGATGATGAGCCGCAGCATGGCGAATTAATAAGTACATATATAAAGGCTGAATATGCAAAGCATGTTTCAGAGACTGATATAGCAGAAGTTGTGGTATATCAGTCTCCGGAGAAAATGCTTGAGGAAGCAGTAGAAGATACGGATATATTCATACTTGATATTGAGTGTGGAACGGTGAATGGATTTGATATTGCAACGAGGATACATGAACGAAAGAAGGATGCAGGGATAGTATTCTGTACTTCACATGATAATTATGTGTATCAGGCATTTGGTTTCAGACCAATAGGGTTTATAAGAAAAAACAATATGAAAGATGATATTGTGCATACGATGTACAATATCATGAGTTATCTCGGAGAAAAAAAGAAGATACTTGTAATTGAAGATGGTGACATAATAAGGCTTTCGGATGTTGTAGCAGTAAATGTGATAAAACATAATCTTATATTCAAAGGCGAGAATGGTGAGAGAAAAATAAGAGCGAACTTAAGTAAGTATGAAGACAAACTAAAACCATTAGGATTTATTAAAATATCATCAGGAGAGATGGTTAATAAGGATTATGTAAAAGAAAGAAAAAGAGATAATCTTATTATGAAGGATGGTACAAGCTATCACATAAGCAGGAGCAGAGTCGATGAGATAAGGAGAATGTTTATATGATGCATATAATATTTGAAAATGTCATAAATCTGTTTCAGAGTGTGGTTGTGACAGTATTCCTTATGGCTAGTCTTGGATGTAAGGATAAGTATAATAAGAAATGCATAGGCATAATCGGGATAGTTACCACATTCATATATCTTACAGTATCTAATCATATTGCATATTTTGAGAGTGTGGGAATATACATATATATGATTTATTCTCTTATATTCAGCTTTTGGGTATTGGGCGGTACTATTATTGAGAAGCTATTCTATAATGTTATGATGATAGGTTGTCTGGCTGGAAGTGCATTATTAGGTGTTGGTTTAATATCACTGGTTATAAAAAAAGACTTTCTCAATGCTATTCCATTCGGTACAGTTTCTAGATATGTAAGTGGTATACTGGTACAGTTATTACTTATGTTGTTTCTGGGATTCTTTATAAAATTAAAGAAGGTTTTAAAAGAAAAAGATAATAAATATATGTTTACTATGTCAATGATACCAGCAATTTCAGTGGTAATATGCTGTTTTATGATATATCGTTCAGATAAGAGTTATGAAATGAATGTGATATATACATATGTAGCTGTAGTTGGTATAGTAATAGTTAATGTGATTAGTATATTACTGCTTATTATGGAACAGAAATTATATGAACAAAAGATACGGCAGCAGGTTATGCTTAGTGCATATCAGCAGAAAGAGAAAGATATAGAATCAATACTTGATATGCAGAAGCAGAACAGTAAGCAAAGACATGACATTAAGAATGTCCTGATACTTATCAGTGAGCTTATTCAGGATGAGAAGTATTCAAAGGCACTTGAGGTGCTTGATAAATACCGTACAGGCTATAAGAACATTAATGTTACAGAGATTGTAAGTAATAATATTGTACTTAATTATTTGTTGAACAGAAAGATTAACGAGTGTCGCAATAATGGAATAGATATGGGGTGTTATGTACTGGGAGATATTGAGGGTATTGATGATATGGATCTGTATATACTTCTTGAGAATCTGTGTGACAATGCTATTGAAGCGGCAGGACAATGTAATAATTCGACAATAAGGTTACAGATATCGGAGGATAAGGAGAAGCTGTATATAGATATAGGCAATACAACGTCAGGCAATGTATTAAAGAGTAATCCTGATATGAATACAACTAAGAAAGATAAAGATTTGCATGGCTTTGGAATTATGAATATCAGGGATATTATTGATAAATATAATGGAACTATCAATTATGAAGGACAGGGAGATAATTATCTAATCTGCAGATGCATACTGGAAAGAGTTTGTCAATAGCTTTTTTGAAAATAAAAATATGCATATTATGCCATATATTACCAAATACGCCAAACTACTTTTTTAAAAAATTAAATCAGCTATAATCAATGTATAAAGTGAAAGGAATTATGTATATGATTCATTCAGTTGCATTGGTTATAGCTGATTTTTTTGTGTCTAAGGATGTGATTACTGAAGAAGAAAGAGAAGTGTGTGCATATGGAGTGGAATTAATAGTAGCAGGAATTATAAGTGTAATACTGGTACTTATTATAGGATTAATAACGGGTAATATATGGTATGCAATTGTATACAACATAATGATGATTGTCATAAGGAGGTATACGGGTGGATATCATGCGGATACGCATCTGGGATGTAATATATGTTATTGTGGAGTTTTTCTAATTTCATTGATTATACTTAGAATCCAGTTGCTTGTTAAAGGAGATGTTCTGACATGGATTATAGCCGCAGCAGGATATCTGATAATCGTACTTAATGCACCACTAGAACATCATAATAAGAGGCTTACTTTTGAACAAAAGCACAAATATATGATTATAAGCACTGTCTTAGGAATATCATCTATGCTGATATCATTTATGTTAAATATTATGGGCATGGTCATAAGATATGGGGAATATACAATCTTATGTCATATAAGCCTGTATATTAATACAATGCTTCTGATAATAGGACTGTTGCTGTTATTAGGCATGCGAAAGGAGGGTAGATTTCATGAAACAGATTCTTAAAGGAATGGCAGAAGCAGCTAAGAAGGTTGCTAAGACTTCTGTTAATTCTGCATCGTTCTTTACAATATATCAGCCGAAAGAGCCTGATATGTTAAAGAAGAAAGAAAAGTAGTAACAGTGTAAGTAATTAATTACACAAAATAACTAAAAGCTGTTGACACTAGACGCGTCAACGGAATATACTTTAAGGAGGAATTTGGTATGAATAAGAGAAGAACAATAAAAACGGCAATTATCACAAGTGCGTTTATTGTAGCTACATCAGTAACAGCCTTTGCACAGTCTGGAATGGTTGAGTTAAAAAAAGGATATTGCTATTTATACGGAGATACAGATAACTCAGCAATTTTAAGAAGAGCAGATGCAGGAACGGTACCTGAAAATAAGGATGAACATTCATCATTAACATTGTTAACAACTACATATTATAATGGAGATGAGTATACTGAGCGAGATGGCATAAGGATAGGATCAACAAGTGTTAATCATGATTGGGAATATGCTGATGGTTATGAGAGTAATCATCGTATAATAGTAACTCCTATTGATTCAGAACATATGCAATTATTTTATTAATTGTATATTGACAGATATAATACATGGCAATATACCATGTATTATATCTGTTTTAATGGAGAATATTATGAAAAAATTATTATCAATTACTTTAATAGCCGCCATATTTATGGCAACAGCATGTTCAAGTAATAATGTAAATGATAAAGAAACTAAAATAGAAGTGTTGGCAAGACCAGAGATTACGCAGGTATCTACTGAAAATGAGAGCCTGGAGAGCAATACGGAGGAAGAGGTAGAACTTATTAATGGATACCAAAAGGTTTTCATTGGTAAGGATGAGATATATCTTCCATATATTAAAGAAAGCGAACAGGTAAGAGGGGTTCAGTATCTTTATGATGCGTACTTTTGGATAGAAACGCCTAGTGTGTACAGAAAAATCAACAAACCAGATGGAGCAAGCATTGTCAGGGATGGAACTCAAGGGCTTTCTTGCTGTGCGGGGGCATGGCCTGATTTTGCAAATATATCAGAAGAGTGGGAGCAGAGCAAGATTGATCTTTTGAAAATAAGACTTGCGGAAGCATATGCTGAAGGAAACAGTAACAGTTATGACCTGCAGGCAGTATCTTTTGCTTTATATGAGAATTTTTATGATAAAGTTCCGGGCGTTACATTAGATGTGTATGGAGTAAAGTCTGATACATGGAATAAAACAGAACTGGAAAACAATGAATATGAAGGCTGTGATAAAGTTGCGAGTAAAAGAATTACGAAGACTGGAGTGTACTATATAGACTATAATAGTTATAACAATAATGGAAAGTACAACCAGTTTATAACCAGAGTGGAGTTTGATGAAATGCCGTTAGATTACGCATTTGTAATTAATGATGATATGCATTATAAAATAGAAAATATGGATAGTTATAAGGCATGGAAAGAGAATAATAAAGAATGGTTAATAAATTAATTATTATATATAGAGAATATGTAAAAAGAATGTTCATTACAATTATGCTTGTGTTGATATGTGTAATTTCTTTTTATATGTCAGATCAGACATGGAATACATATTTAGATAAAGAACTTGAAGTCAGGCATAATTATAGTACATATAATATTAATCCGTATAATATAAATAAGATAACATTCTCTACAAAAAGTTCATATGCTGAGCAAAAAAATATGGTTGACGGACTTTCTGGCATAGAAGAAGTATCAGCTTATGGATTAATGACAAGTACCAATATACAGATGGATAGCACTAAAGAATTAATAGATTGTGTTGTGAGTGATGCTTCACTGATGCAGATGTGCGATACGGGAATTACAAAGGACATTTATCTTAAGGCACAGGAAGAATGGAAGGAATATGAACTGGTCTGGCTGGGTAGTACTTATAAGGGAAGATTTAACATCGGTGATAAATGTTCAAGCATGGGAATAGATGCAGTTGTTGCAGGTTTTCTTAATAATAATGCAAAATGGATTATAAATAATAATGTTTCAATTAAGCAGTATGATTTATCATCGTCAGGGCTTATATTAACGGACAATTTTAAAAAATTTGACTTTGGAGAAGCGTATGAATATACAACACCTGTGTATTATATAGCTGATTATAAGAATAATGAGATTGTAAAAGAAAAAATCAATAATTATCAGGTGGAAAAAGGAATAAGGGCAGGAATAGCGAATGAAGGCGAGGAATTCAAAAAGAATATTGATGAAAATATGATAACAAATGATAAGGAATTTGTGGCATCGGTATTATTATATATGATTGCAATTGTAGCAGTTTCAGCAGTTACAATTATTGAGTGTCTTATAAACAAAAGAGATTATGCTTTGTTTATTATTAATGGAATAAGCAGGCGTGCAGTATATTTTATGATTATAATTAAAAATGCGTTACTTATATTTGTGCCAGCAGTTGCAGTATGGATGTATTGCCAATGGAATATTTTTCATGGAATTATTCCACATGATATAGGATTCGCGAGTGAATTATCATACATGGTAACAAAGCTGTCGCACTGTGTATATGTGCCTGTTATTATGTTGGTACAGGCAATTATTATGACAATTATATCATGCATAATTCCTATCATATATCTGCATAGAAGAAGCATTGCTGAGCTTATGGAGAAATGAGGTGCTGTATGAATATAATTATTAATATATGGAGAAGTGTGTTCAGATATAAACTTACAGCTAGTTTTTTCATAATAGGGCAGGTGATTATGTATGTAACAATATTTGGAGCACTTGGAATATATAACAAGGCGTACCAGAAAGAAGCAGACAGACTGGCAGCACAGTATAAAAGCAGGATTGAGATGGATGTTACATCATTGAATAAATCGGACATATTGAGTGTTGACAGAGAGGACATAACTGAAGGAAATGTAATTGCAAAAAATATATCTTTGTTTTATGCGGAGAGGAAAAGTAATAACAGGAGGCCGGAAATTATTTTAGCCGATAATGAGAATATTCCATATGAACTTGTGAGTGGAAGATTACCGGGAACTCAGGAAGATGATGAGGGAAAAAGGCTTGTTGCACTTGGAAGGGCGCAGTATGAATATGCATATGAAATGGATGGAAAATATTATGCAACATTTGAAAATGAATCTTATGAAGTGGTTGGAATAATAGGTAATTCTGGTTCAGATTATCTTGATAATACAATAGTGTTTGATAAAAGATGTCTGGGTGATAATGTCATGTCGGCAGTAATGAACATGAGCGAATATACAATTTTTATAGGAAGTAATTACTCAGATATCAATGAAACATATGCTAAAGTGTATAATAATATTATCAGGAAAGATAAGAACGCGGCGATTGAAAGCACTAATATATCAGGAGAAGGCAGAAGTACTGTTGCCGGGACATTGAAAAGAGAAAATGTAAGAATCAATATCATTGTATATATATTCTGTATTGTCAATTGTATGCTTATGTCAGAGTTCTGGATAATAGAAAGAAAAAAAGAATTTGCAATTAAGAGAACATATGGATACAGCCAGTTAAGGATAATCGGGGGAATAGCAAGAGACATCATTGCACTTGGAGGCACATCACTTATAATATACGCGGCGTGCCATATAATTGCAGTGAATGTTTTAAGGATAAGACTATATACGATAAACTGGAATATGGGAGTGATTTTGTCAGTAATCTTTATTAATGCAACATCTCTGATATTTACCATGATAGTTCCGGTTTACAGGATAATGAGACTGAATCCGGCTGTAATATTGGAGGATAAGGAATGATAAGATTAGAGAATATTACAAAGATATACAATGAAAAGGTTGATGATACGAAGGCACTTGATGATGTAAGCCTTAAGATAGAGGACGGCGAGTTTGTATCTGTAATGGGAGCGTCGGGAAGTGGTAAAAGTACACTACTTAAGATAATAGGCTGCATGGACAGCCCTACATCTGGGAAGTACTATCTTGATGATACTGAGGTGACAGCGGTAAGCCGTTCACAGGTACATAAGCTGCGCAAGGAAAAGATAGGATATGTGTTCCAGCATTTTGCACTGATGGATTACTATACAGCATATGAAAACATAGAGCTTCCGCTGCTTGCAGCCAATGTAAAGCGAAAGGACAGGAAAAGGATTATATTAAAACAGATGGAACATCTTGGAATACTGTCAGAAAAAAATAAGCTGCCGGGAAAGATGTCCGGAGGACAGCAGCAGAGAGTTGCGATAGCAAGGGCATTAGTGACTAATGCGGATATTATACTTGCTGATGAACCGACAGGGGCACTCGACCAGAAGACAGGACGGGAGGTGCTGGAGCTTCTTAAGGATATTAATAAGTCTGGAAAAACTGTTATTATAGTAACTCATGATGAGGGAATTGCTAAGGTGACAGACAGGATAATTACAATCAGTGATGGCCGGATTGTAAGTGATAATAAAAATAATTAGACACATTTTCAATATATTAGCTTTTTTGAAAAATAAAAATGTGCAGAATATGCCATATATTACCGAATATGCCAAAATACTTTTAAAAAATTTAATCAGCTATAATATATAAAAGTGAAAGAGGAGGCGTTGGGATGAATAAAAGGGTTAAAAACATAGCAATGATAGCACTAAGTATACCAACAATATTATGTGGATGTACTACGGCTAAGGATGCAGACAATCATGTTACGCAGGAGCAGACAATTAATTACACATATAATCATGATTTATATGAAAAATCTGTGAGCAACAGTGCGGCATTTACTGATAACGGATTCATTTTTTTGACAAATGGAATTCTGTATTTTTATGATATGACTGATAATGAAGCAGTTCCGATGTGTCCGGATATGACATGCTCACATAAGGATAGTAAGTGCAAAGCATTTGCAGCTGATAAGATGGATTATGATCCATATGACTTAAATGGTGTATCAGTGAATTGTCTTGGTAATATGGTATGGTATAAGGATAATCATATTTACATGATAAAAAGGGATGAGACCGGCGATTATCTTATGGAATATGATGAAAAGTTTAATAATGAAAGTAAGGTAGCATGTCTTGCGTCAGACGGAAAGATTGTGGGAATAGCATCTGCGAATACTTCAACGGTGGCTGCCATGCATGAGAATTACCTGTATTATTATTCTGTACAGCCAACGAATGCACAGAATCTTGTTGAGGATGATTACAATACTAAGGTGAGCTGTAACAGAATTGCAATCAATGGTAATTCTAAAGTGGAAGAATTAGGCAGCTTTATATTTCCAATAGATTACGAATTGTTTAATATGGCATGCTGTAAGGTGTGCGTCGGAGATAAGTGTGTATATTATATAGCCGGTGGAGATACAAGATATGGTTCAAAGAATACTCCGGTGCAGTACAGAATCTACAGATATGACATCTATAATGGAAAATTTGAGGAAAAGATTAACATTAATACTGATAATGCAACAGATATACTTGGTAGCCAGACAGGCATAATAAGTAAAGTGACTTCTATAACAGCGGATGATAATGATTCGTTATATTTTGTTACAGACAATAAGCGGATTATTAAAGTATCAGTTGATGGAAAAACAGAGGAAATATATAACAATCCGGAAGCATTAGAAATATCATCACTAAGATATATTAACGGGGATATATACTTCTATGAGGCTTTACATAATGAAGGAAATATAAAGGCTGTAAATGCGGATAAACAGGTAGTGTGGACATGCAGTTTTGCTGGTGACGGATCAAGTGATGGAACATTTTCCGGCATAGAAATTAAAGGTATTGATAACAATAATATCTATGTAGGAATGCAGCGTAATAATGCAAAAGGCTGGAAAAATAATAATATCGAAATTTTTGATAATAAAGTTGAACCATATGTGAATACATATTCTGTCTATGCTATAGATTTATCTGATAAAGATATGCAGGGAAGTACTGCGAAAAAAATATATCAATGGAGTAAATAATAAAATGCCAGTCTTTCGTGAAAACGGTAAGGCTGGCATTATGTAAATAGAGAGGGAACAAGGGGGATGCGAATGGAATTAGTTAAGGTAGTATCTTTAAAAAGAATTCTGACAGCAGTTCTCATAATTGTGCTTAATATAGTTTTATTCTGCATTATTAATAACGGACAGTATTCATACAAAATATATGATAATATGCTGAAAGAATATAACGGGGAATTAAATGAGGGAAATATAAGTGATTATCATGGATATATAAGACAATATGAATCAGATAATCCTGATATTACAGATAATGAACAGTATATAGAAGCTAAAACGCTTTTTTCTGAAAAAGTGGAATTTGTCAGAAATTATAAGATTAATATAGAGAATAAGCTGGCGAATATAGACAGATATAAAAATAATGCCATGTATGCACAATCAGGGGAAAGCAGACTGGAATTAATAAAGACACAGAATGATTTGCAGAAGGCATATGATTATGATGTCGATTATAGTAGTGATGTATGGCTGAGAAGTATAGCAGAATATAAATATATGGGATATTTTATCATTGTAATAATGCTTATATTTATCTATGGAATGCAGTCAGACTCGAAAAAATTGCAGTACATTATAAAAAGTGCTCCTAACGGCAGGATGATATTAGAGCTGAAGCGTATAACCGTGCTGCTTATATTGTCTATTGTTGTAGTACTATTATCGTATACAGCGATTACAATGACTTCATTATTTGTATATAATGACTGGAGTTCAATACATGGAATGTCAGGGTCGGATTCAGAAATTTATCTTGTTTCTATGGGGATGAGCAGAGTGGGACTGGTTTTGACTGTTGCTTTTAAGACAGTGGCAGTTACATTTGCAATGTCAGTATTTTTATATGCTTTAATTAATTTATTTGATAATAAGAATATAGGTTTATCATTTTCTGTAATGATAGTTGGAATAGAACTTCTGCTTGCTAAATTGATTTCAGCAAAAAGCATATTCAGAGGTATTAAATATATTAATATCAGTAATCTTGTAGATAATACAATATGGTTTAAATATGAGAACTGGGGTTACAAATATTTTATAAGTGATATACAGGAGAGTACAGTATGGGTAGGTTTGATAATAATATTATTATCAACGATGATGGCTTTCGCATGTAGTCTCAAAAAGACACAGCGTAAGGCAGGGGTTATTGAGAGGCTTCTTGGGAAAATCAGCCTGCAGTTTAACAGGATATTTTCAAATTTTCCTGTTTTTATGAAGGAATTGTGGAAAATTCTGATAAAACGGCGGATGCTGATAGTGTACTGCCTTATGATTGTTATAGTCAGCAGTTATACATTTGCATATAAGCTCAAGTATAATATGGTTGAAAGTACGGTGTATACATTTTGTCAGAATAATAGTGCCTTATCAGAAAGCGAATTATATAGTCTGGAGGAAGAACTCATACAGGAATATCAATTAATGCAGGCAGAGAAAGACAATAATGCACAGATGGTAATACTTAATCATGAAATTAATCTGGTTCATTATGTAAATGAAAAGCATGATGACGGTGTAAATGTTTCTCTTATAAATCAATATGCATATAATAAATTATTTGATGAAAGACAGCGTGATAATAAGGAACTATTGATGTGCATATGTCTTATAACAGCATGCCTGCTTAATGTAGGAGTGATTTCATTTGAAAAGGACGAGAATGTTCTTGCATTGGTAAGGACAGGAAGGAACAGAAAGAGGTGGATAATAAGGAAGCTGCTTATTAATGCAGTGGTTAATACAGTAATGTGTGCAGGTGTATATTGTTACTATTATCATAGTGTTACCAAGGTGTTAGATATTCAAAGGTATGATATATTAATTCAAAGCATTCAGGCATTTGCAGATTATCCTTTTAACATATCTGTAAGAGGTTACATAATTGTTAATATAGTCACGGCTATATTAGGAATAAATATATTTGCATCAATTGCTACATATTTGTCGGCAAAAATTAATTACAGAGTGGGCGTGTTAGCGTGTCTGTCCATAAATGTTCTGTATTATATTTATAAAATAGGTGTTAATGTACTGCATTATTATACATTTCCGGGAATTGTAACATATATTGATTTTTATGGTGGAATATCGGTTCTGCAAATATGCATAATAGTTGGAGTGGTGCTTGCCGGAGTGATTCTTAATTCAAAAGTTGTAAAGAAATTTTAAGTAGAAATTAGATTAAACGAATAAACAATAAGTATACAGATAAATGGAAGGGGAATCAGTACTTGTATATATTGCAAATAAACCAAATGACTAAAATGGTTGACTTTATGTAAATCAATATGATATTTTATAAAAAAAGAGAGTGCTAGTGAAGTAGTTGTTAAGAAATAGGGATTTTAAATGGTGTAATTAGATATATACAAAGATATCATTTGTGTAGATAATGACATTTAATTGCATTCATAGTGAGCGTGCTAATTAAACAGGTTACAATGAAAGATGGGCTTATCAGTTACTGATAAGCCCTATCATGGCAAAGGGGGATGCTTATGAGAAATGGAAAAAAGAAGAAAGTAATAATTAGCGCGGCATGCATAATTGTTGTGGGATTGCTGATAGCCGGAGTATATATGTACAGGCTGAGAAACCTGGAATATCCGGTAATAAAGAATATAAAGCTCAATGGAGAGAACTATGTAAGAGAGATATATCCTGAAGTAGAGATAAGATATCCAAAAGTAGTAGTGGATGAGGATAGTAAAGAGTATGTGGGAACATATAAGCTTGAAAATAGATGTGCTAATTCAAATGATAATGAAAAAATTAATAGAAGAAAAGTAAAAAGCTATTATTGTATTGATGGGTTGTATGAAGCTGATAATATACAGTCGCTTAAAATGAGAGTGGCAAATGCAGCTGGAGTAATAACAACAAGTAGAAGTATTAAAAGTGATAAAGCAAAGAAAGAACGGTATACCAGTACATGGATCGATATAGATATGGAGACCATGAGAAGAACAGAAGAAAATAAAGACGATGACATAGGACCGTGGATATGTTTTACATCAAGTGTGCCTAGTAAAAGAATTGCAGGAGACTTTAGAACTATAGAACATAATGAAGAGAATGCCGTAGAAGTAGAAAATGTTAATAAATGTGTAATAGAGGCTAAGATAACATATACGGATGGAAAAGAAGAAACACAGTATCTTATAATGGAAACTGAAAGCAAATATATAGTCACGACTGTTAATGTTTATAAGGTAAATATAAAATAGTACTATGTGATAAGGGGGATTGTTATGGGTAAGAAAAAATGGCTGGTGGTTGTAGGAACGCTTGTAGTATTAGCAGCCGCCATAGGAATATATGCAAGAGTAAACAAGGTGAAAAATTCAATATCGGAAATAGACTATTCATCAATTGGAAGCGGATATCAGCTTGATGATTCGCAGAATTATTGGAGGGGGATTGGTTTCAGGGATTTTACAGCAACTGAAGATGGTTATTATTTTCTTACACAGAATATGCTCCATCTTTATTATTTTGATTATGCTACTAAGGAAGCTGTTATTGCATGTGCAAAGCCAGAATGTAAGCACAAGGATAATACATGTAATGCATATATGTGGAGTACTCCCTATATAGTGGATAATATATATTATCATAATGGATATCTGTATTATATGAAATATGAAAGTGGAATGTCGGTTCTTGTAAGAATGGATACAGCAGGCAATAACCGTGAGGATATAGCAAAGATTATGCCAAGCGGACAAGATGCATCAACCCACCTTGTTTTTCATGGAGATTATGCATATGCATATTGTGAGTATACTCATTATACACTGGATGAAGAATACACAGAGATAATTAAGAGAATATCCTTAAAGGATGGAAGCACGAATAATATATATGAAGTAAGCGGTAAGAATATTACTGTTGCCGATGTAAAGAGTTATGGAAACAGATTGTATTTTGCAGTTCAGGAACAGGTTGAAAAGAGAAGCTACAATTCTAAAACAAGGGGATTATATGCATATGACTATGATACAGAGAAGGTATCTCTTGTAAGTGATGAGGATATTTCAGATTATTGTATGATTGGAGATAAGAATATATTTGCTTACTATGTAGTGGGACAGGGATTATATTATTCAGATATTAATGAACAGACAACGCAATTGGTTATTAAAGCAGATAAAATCTATGATAGGTGTAATCTTTCATATGATGGTAATTATGTATATATGGATAATATATTATATCAGATTCGTACGAACAGCCGTGCAGATTTTGATAAAAGATGTATGGTATTAACAGCAGATGGAAGTAAGGTTAATGAAATTTCATGCCAAAATATAAGCACATTATATTACGGAGATTCAAGGTGTATGTTTGCATTGTCGGAGGATGGCAATGACCAGTACGCGTATATAGATAAGAAAGATATAGAGAATGCGGATAAATGGGTTAAATTCTATGCAAAATAATCAGACATGTACTAAAAGAAATTAAAGCTGTCAGATTGGCAGTTGAAATGGGGGAATGATGCATGTCAGAGGTGAAAAGGGTATTTAATTATAAAAAGATAATTATGCTTGCTGTATTTATGTGCATTAATCTGTTTTTATTTATGTATATTAATGTTCCTAAGAGTGCAAATGGACAAAGTGAGCGGGAGATTAACAGATACAATAAATACATTGAGTCATATCATGATGAGATTGATTCAGTAATTAAGAATGCAGATTATCTGCAGAAATTTTCTATATTTAATAAAGGGAAAACATTTACATACAGCAATATTTTAAGAACAGCCAATGATTTCAGGCGTATCCAGAATGTTGAGGTTTCATATGATAACAGCCGTGCGGTTGAATCATTTGTTAATTATTATTATTCATACTACATAGCATTTTTCTTTGTGCTTATTATTGTATATGATTTGTTTAAGTACAGGGAAAATGGGGTGTGGCAGATTACATTCTGTACCAGAAACGGAAGAGACTATATAAGTGCAGCAAATATTGTAGTTGTCATAACGGCGGCTGTATTATCAGTTGTTGCGATGGCACTTTCAACATTTGTGTGTTCTCTGGTGTTATATGGAGGAGTAGGTGAACTTGGAAATCCTATACAGAACATATACAGCTTTGGAAAATTTACATATCCGATAAGCAAGCTGCAATATGTAATTCTGCTTATTGCAGCAAACAGTCTGCTTATAGCAGCTCTGGGGCTGATAATATGGGCTGTATTCGTAATGTTCAGACAGCGTAATTATGCAGTTGTGTGTATTGCTGTATTTATTGGATTAGAAAGTTTTCTGTATAAGAATATTGAATATAATAGTATCCTAAATGGATTGCATTACATTAATGTGGTCAGTGTACTGCATCTTAATGAGGTATTGCGTACATATATTAACTGGGGATTTAAAGAATATGTATTTCATGTTTCGTCTGTTGTAACATTTAGTATACTGGTTGTTTCAGCAATAGCAGCAATTATTGCATATGAAAAATGCGGTGTAATGCGCCCGTATGGAAAGGTCTCACTGTGGAGCAGAATTGCAGGTGCAGTAAACAGGATGTATCAGAGAATGTTGTCAAGGATGCCACAGCTTATGAAGGAAATACATAAGCTGGTATTTTCTGGTCATGGAGTATGGTATATAGCAGTTGTTTTATTTGTGGTTATATATTTTTCTGGCAATGGTTATATGACATATACAGATACAGAGATACTAAAGGATGAGATGTATCTTGAGCATGGTGGTAAAGATAAAGAATACATAAGGGAATATACTAATGAGAAGCTTACAGACCTGAAAAATGCAATGGCAGCATTGAATGAACTGATAGCTGAAAAGGATTCTGGAAATGTGTCTGATGACTGGGAAGACAGATATTATGACGCAAATGGAGAGTATCAGTATGCAAGAGTGCGTGCTGGATACGTTCAGGAATTTGCAGATAAACTGGAATATCTGGATGGAGTAAAGGAACAATATGGTGTTGATGCATGGCTGATGTCAGAACGCGGATATGCAGAAATAATTGGAAGCAATTCTGTAGTCAGAGAGACAATTATATTAATTACACTTGTAGCAGTTATTATGCTTATGGCTCAGGAGAATATAGAAATTGAATATACTACTGGCGTTGAGTATATATTGAATAGTTCTGTTAATGGAAGGAAAAGCAGAAAAATCAAAAAGTATATACCATTAATTATTTTTGCACTTGTCTTATGTGCTGTTACATATGGAATAGAATATTACTGCATGTACCACAGATATGGTATGCCGTATATGCAGGCACCGTCACTCAGCCTTCAGGTTATATCTGACAAGCTTGGAAAAGGGATATATAGTCTGCCTGCTGTTAAGAAGCTTGTTATATCTATGAGTGTAGGCGGTTTCATTGCATTTAAGACAGTAATATACATTTTATGTGTATGTATTGCTGCAAATGCAGGTCTGTTGATGTCATATCTGACAAAAGGTAAGATTAACAGAGCATTTAATATAGCTGTTATTGTACTGATGATTGTAGTTTTTGGGTACATAAGAATTAAGCTTTTATAATGACAAATTGTTGTAATATTTAAAACTTTTTTGATTAATGTTTCGTATATATAGATAACAAGGAAACATTGATTGAAAGAATTTCAAGGTGTTATATATGAAAAAATACATATTGATTTTAATGACATATGAAAAGATGTCAGGGGAATCAATAGAAGTTGTATATCCAAAGCTGGACAAGACATTTTCTGATGAGATTCCTGTTGCAGGGTGGAGAGTAAGTGGCACAGGTAAAAGTGAAATGGCAGATAATAAGTCGGCATGCTGTATAAAATATATGTGTGACTGGGAAGGATTGTATACGGATGAAAATATCCAAAGTATAAAATATACTATTTATAACAGCACATGCAGTTTTGTATATGCATCAGATAATATTAATAACTATAAAAAAAAGAAGAACATAAATATGAAAAGCGTAAGTGTATCGGGCTCAGATACAGATGCATTAAAATTATTGATTATTGTCGAACTTCCCACTACGGATGATGAAGTTAATTCGTTTTGTCCGAGTGTCTATATGGAAGAACAGGCTAAAATAAAAGCCGTAAATAATGCATTAATAGAAGCAGATGTTATATACGATGATGGAACAGAGAAGATTGAATACTATAAAATAAAGACAGGAACACATTACATGTCATTGTTGGATATATATAAACAGGTTGAGTAAAGAAAAATGTGAGGAGGTTGTATTATGAAACTTGAAATCAGAAATTTAAAGAAAACATATGGAACGGTTCAGGCGTTGAAGGGAATCAGTTATACATTTACACCGGGGGTATATGGAATTCTGGGAGCAAATGGGGCAGGTAAGAGTACAATGATTAATCTTATAACAGATAATGTTTCGCGTGATAAGGTGAACGGAGGAAGTATTCTGTATGATGAAAATAATGATGAGACTGATATATTAAAGCTTGGCAAGCTGTTTAGGGCACAGGTCGGATATATGCCGCAGCAACAGGGATTTTATGAAGATTTTTCACCTAAAGCTTTTTTAAAATATATGGCAGAGATTAAAGGGGTTAAGAAACTTAAAACTGTAGATGAGAATGGTAATGAGATTGTTAAAACGGTAAACCAGCAGATTGATGAATTGCTGGAGGTTGTCAATCTTACAAATGTTGCATATAAGAAAATTGGTGGATTTTCAGGTGGTATGAAACAGCGAGTACTTCTGGCACAGGCGCTTCTGGGTGATCCTAAAATTCTTATTCTTGATGAGCCAACTGCTGGACTTGATCCTAAAGAAAGGATTTCTATAAGAAATTATATAGCTGAGTTATCCAAGGATAAAATTATTCTATTTGCAACGCATGTTGTAAGTGATATTGAGTGTATTGCTGATAAGGTGCTTTTATTAAAGAGTGGGGAAATAATAGCCACAGGCACACCGGTTGAACTGATTGAGAGTATGGCTGGTAAAGTCGGTGAGATAACATGTACACTTGATGAAGTAGGAGAACTTCAGAAAGAGTATAAGATTGGTAATATAAGGCAGAGAAAGAACGGTCTTGCTTTAAGGGTTGTCGGGGACAAGCTTCCAGAAGAAGCAGTAAAAGTAGAAGATAATATTGATTTAGAAGATGTCTATCTGTATTATTTCGAGTAAAAAAGAGACTATGAAAAAAGGGAGTAAATGCTATAAACATTTACTCCCGAAATTTTATTATTTTTCATCACCGAAGATTACATGTCTTACCGGTGTAAGTGCATATAAAAGTATCATGCCGATGATTCCACATACGATTATCTCGCCAGCGCCAACTGTAACGAAGAACATTGCAAACATGCCCTCTGAGCCGTAAGCAAACTTAAGTACGAATGGTACAATGATTGTGTTAGCAACAAT